>BNJV01001454.1_pt1 | contig 42010 bp, 48 predicted proteins | sample 8540591 | NCBI WGS metagenome assembly BNJV01 (sample SAMD00202457, study PRJDB9452) | human saliva metagenome | host: Homo sapiens
TAGATAAATTAACAAATGGAACTATTGATAATCAGGGAAGTTAGGTTGCCTAAGAACTAAGAACAAGAACTAAAGAACAAGAACAGACGAAAAGAAAGAAAAGAAAAAGGTCGCCGCCGTCGTCGTTTTTATTGTCGAGGATTATTTTATGGGTTTTTCTTTGCCTGATATTGCAGTGTGCTTTGTGTGGAGTTGTCGTCTGAAGTCATGCATTTGGTCATGCTTTTTTTGCCTTGTTTTTGTCAAACAACGCGAAAATTTTCACAGAGTTTTCAAACTTTTTCTTTAAAAACATTTGGATTGGGGCTGTAAATGTATTACCTTTGCAAACGCTTTCAGGGAGAAATCGAGTTATTGATTGCTAAATTCCAGAAGCAAGGCCGGAGTCTTGCAAAAGACTTTTGCTACCAAAAGAAAGAGTTCTTTGAAAAGATTTACATAAACAGAGAAGTAGTACAAGAAGCGAGACATATAGCAATATGTGTCTTGGGTAGAAGAAACGAACCGATCAATTCGAGTAATGTAAATGAGGGGTTTAAGGAGTGAAGTTTTTGCTTTTTTGCCTTTTTGTTTTGTTACTTTCAATTTACTTTTTTACTATTAAATCAAGGAGATTCGTTCTGAACAGATTATTCAAGGTATGAGCGGTTGATTGAATGCTTTTTAGCATTTTGATTTATTGCTTATTAAACCTTTCAAACTAATTTTACAATGGAGAGTTTGATCCTGGCTCAGGATGAACGCTAGCTACAGGCTTAACACATGCAAGTCGAGGGGAAACGACATTGAAGCTTGCTTCGATGGGCGTCGACCGGCGCACGGGTGAGTAACGCGTATCCAACCTGCCTCTGACTAAGGGATAACCCGGCGAAAGTCGGACTAATACCTTATGAGGGTTTTCAGCAGACATCTAATGAAAACGAAAGATTTATCGGTCAGTGATGGGGATGCGTCTGATTAGCTTGTTGGCGGGGTAACGGCCCACCAAGGCAACGATCAGTAGGGGTTCTGAGAGGAAGGTCCCCCACATTGGAACTGAGACACGGTCCAAACTCCTACGGGAGGCAGCAGTGAGGAATATTGGTCAATGGGCGAGAGCCTGAACCAGCCAAGTAGCGTGCAGGATGACGGCCCTATGGGTTTGTAAACTGCTTTTTATGTGGGGATAAAGTGAGCTACGTGTAGTTTATTGCAGGTACCACATGAATAAGGACCAGCTAATTCCGTGCCAGCAGCCGCGGTAATACGGAAGGTCCAGGCGTTATCCGGATTTATTGGGTTTAAAGGGAGCGTAGGGCCGTGGATTAAGCGTGTTGTGAAATGTAGACGCTCAACGTCTGAATTGCAGCGCGAACTGGTTCACTTGAGTATGCACAACGTAGGCGGAATTCGTCGTGTAGCGGTGAAATGCTTAGATATGACGAAGAACTCCGATTGCGAAGGCAGCTTACGGGAGCACAACTGACGCTGAAGCTCGAAGGTGCGGGTATCAAACAGGATTAGATACCCTGGTAGTCCGCACAGTAAACGATGGATGCCCGTTGTTAGTTCACTTTATGAATTAGCGACCAAGCGAAAGCATTAAGCATCCCACCTGGGGAGTACGCCGGCAACGGTGAAACTCAAAAGGAATTGACGGGGGGCCCGCACAAGCGGAGGAACATGTGGTTTAATTCGATGATACGCGAGGAACCTTACCCGGGCTTGGATTGCAGACGAACGATTCAGAGATGATGAGGCCCTTCAGGGGCGTCTGTGAAGGTGCTGCATGGTTGTCGTCAGCTCGTGCCGTGAGGTGTCGGCTTAAGTGCCATAACGAGCGCAACCCCTTTTTTCAGTTGCCATCAGGTGATGCTGGGCACTCTGGAGATACTGCCACCGTAAGGTGTGAGGAAGGTGGGGATGACGTCAAATCAGCACGGCCCTTACGTCCGGGGCTACACACGTGTTACAATGGCCGGTACAGAGAGTTGGTTGTATGCAAATACGATCTAATCCTTAAAGCCGGTCCCAGTTCGGACTGGGGTCTGCAACCCGACCCCACGAAGCTGGATTCGCTAGTAATCGCGCATCAGCCATGGCGCGGTGAATACGTTCCCGGGCCTTGTACACACCGCCCGTCAAGCCATGAAAGCCGGGGGTGCCTGAAGTCTGTGACCGCAAGGAACGGCCTAGGGGCAAAACTGGTGATTGGGGCTAAGTCGTAACAAGGTAGCCGTACCGGAAGGTGCGGCTGGAACATCTCCTTTCTGGAGACGGATTTCAAAGTTGACGAGTAGACAAGTAAACGAGTTGATTGACGAGTTAACAAGTTAACGGGTTTACGAGTGAGACAAGTTAATAGTAATGACAATAGGGTAAATAAAAGAGAAAGATAGGAAACGCTTTCTATCGTTCTTCTTGTACTCACGGAACTGTTTAAGATATAGAGAAAAAGGAAGCCGGGCGATTGAAGCCCAGGTCTTGGACAGCAACCAACCGGGATTCATAAGTATGAAACATAAATGTTATGTCTTTTATATTATGAATTGACAATAGTCCTATAGCTCAGTTGGTTAGAGCGCCACACTGATAATGTGGAGGTCGGCAGTTCAAGTCTGCCTGGGACTACTTCTTTAATTCATAATTCATAATTAATAATGCATAATCCAAACAGAAGTTTGCATTTGCTTATTAATGAGCGCTTGAATGATGAATACTCCAATCAAATGGTAATCATAATTATGCATTATGCATTAATCATTATGAATTACTACCTTGGGGGATTAGCTCAGCTGGCTAGAGCACCTGCTTTGCAAGCAGGGGGTCAACAGTTCGAATCCGTTATTCTCCACATAAGTGACATGAGAAGGCTTTACGCCTTTTGATTGTCAAACGATCTTTGACATATTGACACAAGCAAAAAAACTGTAAAAGTAAACTAAGTTCAATCTTAGAAATCAAATCGCAAGATATGATTTCACTTGACAACTGAAAGTATGAGCTTCAAAGGGTGAAGCAGTAAGAATAAAAGGCAATGAATGTTGCTTTCTGTATTCTCGCTTTATCCTTTTTAAGAAGAAAAGTGAAAAAGGGCGTATGGTGGATGCCTAGGCTCACAGAGGCGATGAAGGACGTGATAAGCTGCGATAAGCTTCGGGTAGGTGCAAATAACCTTTGATCCGAAGATTTCCGAATGGGACAACCCGGCCGTCTGAAGGACGGTCACTCACACTAAGCGTGAGAGCTAACGCAGGGAACTGAAACATCTTAGTACCTGCAGGGAAGAAAATAAATAATGATTCCCTTAGTAGTGGCGAGCGAGACGAGGGAACAGCCCAAACCGTGACTGTGGCAACGCAGCTGCGGGGTAGTAGGACCGCGACATTGTATGCATGCAGTGAGCAGAATCTTCTGGAAAGAAGAACCGTAGATGGTGAAAGTCCAGTATGCGAAGCTAATTGCAACATAGCGGTATCCTGAGTAACGCGGAACACGAGGAATTCTGCGCGAATCCGCCGGGACCATCCGGTAAGGCTAAATACTCCTGTGAGACCGATAGTGAACCAGTACCGTGAGGGAAAGGTGAAAAAGCACTTCGATAAGAAGAGTGAAATAGTTCCTGAAACCATACGCCTACAAGCGGTCGGAGCTGCTTTCTGCAGTGACGGCGTGCCTTTGCATAATGAACCTACGAGTTACCATCACCAGCAAGGTTAAGGGCCATTGGTCCCCAAGCCGCAGTGAAAGCGAGCCTGAATAGGGCGTATAGTTGGTGGGGGTAGACGCGAAACCAAGTGATCTACACTTGACCAGGTTGAAGTTCCGGTAACACGGAATGGAGGACCGCACCAATAAGCGTTGAAAAGCTTCTGGATGAGTTGAGTGTAGGAGTGAAAGGCCAATCAAACTTGGAGATAGCTCGTACTCCCCGAAAGGCATTTTAGGGTGCCGCGTGTGGTGATCTCCGTAAGAGGTAGAGCGACCGATAGGGTCAAGAGGGCTTCACCGCCTATCGAGACCTGACGAACTCCGAATGCTTACGGATTGCAGCCATGCAGTAAGGGGGCGGGTGCTAAGGTCCGTCCCCGAGAGGAGAAGAATCCAGACCGCCGTCTAAGGCCCCGAAATTCTGTCTGAGTTAGTCTAACGAAGTCTGGTCCCTATGACAGCTAGGATGTTGGCTTGGAAGCAGCCATTCATTCAAAGAGTGCGTAACAGCTCACTAGTCGAGGGTCCGGGCATGGATAATAATCGGGTATAAGGCAGATGCCGAAGGCGCAGGGATAGTAATTATAAAAAGTATCGGTAGGGGAGCATACCATGTGCGTCGAATGGTGAAGATAACTGATCCTGGAGCGCATGGTAAAAAGCAAATGTAGGTATAAGTAACGATAAGAGGGGTGAGATTCCCCTCCGCCATAAGTCTAAGGTTTCCCGGGCAATGCCAATCAGCCCGGGGTAAGTCGGGTCCTAAGTCTCAGCCGAACGGCGAGGGCGATGGCAGAAACGGTTAATATTCCGTTACTACCTTCAGGAGCGAGCGTGGAGACGGAGCAGTGACACTGCCGCGGGGCGACGGAAGTCCCCGTTAAAGAGTGTAGGCGTAGATTGGAGCAGGCAAATCCACTCCAAGAGCCGACCTTAATAGTACGACGTCCCCTTCGGGGAAGTTGATAGCGCAGGTAAACATACTCCCGAGAAAAATCCGCTAAGCATATCCTGTAGGTACCCGTACCGCAATCCGACACAGGTAGACGGGTAGAACATACTAAGGCGTTGAGAGATTCATGGTTAAGGAACTAGGCAAATTGACCCCGTAACTTCGGGATAAAGGGGTCCTCATAGCAATATGAGGCGCAGAGAATAGGTCAGGCAACTGTTTAACAAAAAAACACAGGGCTGTGCAAACTCGAAAGATGACGTATACAGCCTGACACCTGCCCGGTGCTGGAAGGTTAAGAGGAGATGTCACTACTTCGGTAGGAAGCATTGAATTGAAGCCCCAGTAAACGGCGGCCGTAACTATAACGGTCCTAAGGTAGCGAAATTCCTTGTCGGGTAAGTTCCGACCTGCACGAATGGTGTAATGATCCGGACGCTGTCTCAACCATGAGCTCAGTGAAATTGTAGTATCGGTGAAGATGCCGATTACCCGCGATGGGACGAAAAGACCCCGTGAACCTTTACTATAGCTTAGCACTGACCTTGGTCATCCGATGTGTAGGATAGGCCGGAGGCTTCGAAGCAGGTGCGCCAGCATCTGTGGAGCCATCCTTGAAATACGGCCCTTTGGCTGTCTGAGGTCTAACCCGCTTGATGTGGGGACACTGCTTGGTGGGTAGTTTGACTGGGGTGGTCGCCTCCAAAAAGCGTAACGGAGGCTTCAAAGGTGCCCTCAGGGCCGATTGGTAACCGGCCTTATAGAGTGCAATGGCATAAGGGCGCTTGACTGGGAGGCAGACATGCCGAGCAGGCAGGAAACTGGGGCATAGTGATCCGGCGGATGTGTATGGAAACTCCGTCGCTCAAAGGATAAAAGGTACTCCGGGGATAACAGGCTGATCCCCCCCAAGAGCTCATATCGACGGGGTGGTTTGGCACCTCGATGTCGGCTCGTCACATCCTGGGGCTGGAGAAGGTCCCAAGGGTTGGGCTGTTCGCCCATTAAAGTGGCACGCGAGCTGGGTTCAGAACGTCGTGAGACAGTTCGGTCTCTATCTATCGTGGGCGCGGGAGTTTTGCGTGGTGCCGTCACTAGTACGAGAGGACCGTGATGGACAGACCTCCGGTTTACCAGTTGTGCCGCCAGGTGCACCGCTGGGTATCTGAGTCTGGAATGGATAAGCGCTGAAAGCATCTAAGTGCGAAGCCAGCCGCAAGATGAGAACTCCATTGAGGGTCGTTGTAGACGACGACGTTGATAGGGTGCAGGTGTAAAGACAGCGATGTCAAAGCCGAGCACTACTAATTGCCCGAAACTTTCTTCTTTTTCGGGCTCACACTTTGAGTTGTTCAAGACAACGGATTGAAAAAGTCCTTTATAGCTTTGCTTGTGGAGATATTGTTTGATTAGTAGACAAGTCTTTAGTAGACAAGTAGACGAGTTTATAGCTTAAACAAGTTAATTGTTTAATAGTTGACTGTAAACAAGTGGACAAGTAGACGAGTTGCTTGATAAGATAAAAAGCGACAAACAGGACAAAAGACAAGAAAAACAAATAACTTGTCAACCTGTCAACTTCAAACTTGTAAACTAAAAAATACATCAGGTGGTTATTGCGGTGGGGTCCCACCTCTTCCCATTCCGAACAGAGAAGTTAAGCCCACTTGCGCCGATGGTACTGCAATGCAATGCGGGAGAGTAGGTAGCCGCCTCCTTTTACAAAGCACTTTTGAAGATTCATTTCTTCAGAGTGCTTTTTTTGTTATATACTTTGCGGGCCTCCCGCAAATCATTCCTAAAAGGTTTGATGTTTCCGTGTATGGCAAAAGTTATTTTCCAGAAAGGTTTGAGGGATATGTCTCCTATATATATTAAAACTGATCTTTGTTTTATCTAAAAAGTATTCTTTTACAATTGATATTTTTTTACTATAAAGTTGTGATTAAAGGGATTTTTATTGTAATTTTTGTTCTGTTATTTAATCTAAACAAGAAAAATGAAATATCTTTTTATCAATTTTGTTTTTCTGTTTCTTGGAATAGAAGCAGATGCAAAAGGGTTTTCTGATAACTTCAAAGCTGAAAATCATCACTGGAATTTAGGACTTCATTTTGGTGGAATAGGGCAAACAGAAGATTTAGGAATGCCTGTATTCGCGCTAAGTACTACTATTTATGGATTTTATTTTGATGTTGGCATTTGTCCAAGCAGCCACGGAAGTGATGTGAGGGGTTGATAAATGGGATGATAACGAAGCTCTTATGTTTCATGCTGGATACCAGCTTCCGCTTACGAAAATGGCTTCGTGTTATTCCTATAATTGGTTATTCTCATTGTGCCTCTGGTACAACTGATGGTTCAAACTATCATGTGACCAGTAATGGAATACACAACAAATTTACGGCTGATGAAAGCTTTTCAAAATTCGACTATGAGTACGGCTGCTGTATTTAATATTAATCATATAAACCTACAAGCTACGATAACACGTTATAGCTGGTATGTAGGTGTTGGTTATGAATTTTGATCTTTAGTTGTAGTTCTATTGACAATAGAATATCTTCTATTTTAGTATGTTTTATGCCTAAATTGTACTCATGGACAATTTAGGTTTTTATCTGTATGAAAGACTCTACTTAAAGTTAGTTTTTATGTGAATGTACTTATCCATTTTTAAAAATTATAGTTGGTTATGCTCCTTATATAAAGATATTATTATGATACTTTTCTCCATAATCCTCACTCAACAAAACAGCTGAAAGATTTGTTTTTAAAGGGAAAAAGCTGCTGGTGATTGCTTGGTTGTGTGTGTCATTCTTTTATATATTTTAATATTTCATGTGAGCTTTTTGTTTGCCTGTTAACCTAAAATATTGTATCTTTGCAGGGCGTAGAATAAAAGGATAGTACATCTTTTATGGTACTATACTTAGTATTTAACAGGACTGAGATTATTGGCTTTTTGTTTCTTATATGTCAAAATCGCGAGTATATCATATTTATTTTACTCAGGTTCCATAAAAAGCAAATATGGATAAAAGAAAAAGATCGTATTGTTGATTTTTAGTATTTTTATGTTTTTCCCTATGTACTGCTGTGCAGCAGAACAAACGGAGAATGCAGATGAAGTAGATTGGAATCCTGTTATCAACGCAATCATTCATGTTGAGAGCAAAAGGAAATAGTCGGGCAAAAAGTGGTTCTTCTGTAGGGTGTATTGCAGATAACTCCCGTTTTGGTTGCTGAGTGTAACCAAATCCTGAAAAACGTAAGAGCAAAAAGCGCTTTAAGTTATCCGATCGTTTTAGTATTGCGAAGTCGAGAAAGAGATGTTTCTGTTGATTCAATCATATCATAATCCGCTGAATGATATTGAAACCGCGATTAGAGCATGGAATGGTGGCATTCATTTTAGCATTAAAAAGACGCAACGATACTTTGAAAAGGTAATGAGTTTACTCCATTAATATGGAATATAAAAACGACTGATTGAGGATAAACAATCAGTCGTTTTTATTTCTTTTGAATTTGAATATCGTCCTTTTACTTTCCTTTTTGTTTTCTGAACTTCCTCAACTGCTTTTCTAACTGAGCCGTACATCAGTAGCAATCGCTTAGCATGGTCATAGTCAAGGCCTAATTCTTCAATAATCATTCGAGTTCCTCTGTCGATGAGTTTCTTATTTGTGAGTTGCATGTTTACCATGCGGTTTCCTTCACACGGCCTAACTTTATCATGATACTTGTTGAGATCATGTTCAGAATCATCTTTTGACCTGTGCCTGATTTCATTCTTGAACTTCCCGTAACAAACTCTGGTCCTACAACCATTTCTATGGGGATGTCACATGCTTCGGCCATGGGCGAATCTGGGTTACTTGTGATACAGCCTGTAAGAATGCCTTTTTCACGAGCTTGTTTCAATGCTCCTACAACATAAGGAGTGGTTCCTGATGCTGCAATTCCCTACCACTGTGTCGAGGTTTATTGATGTGATAAGCTTCCAGTTCTTCCCACCCTCGGTATTCATCATCCTCTGCATTTTCAACTGCATTGCGTAGTGCGGTGTCACCACCCTGCAATTAATCCAATGATATGTGTAGGCGAAACGCCGAATGTGGGTGGTATTTCTGAAGCATCAAGCACACCCAACCGACCGCTTGTTCCGGCACCCATATAGAATAACCGACCTCCCTTCTGCATCCGTGGGACTACGGCTTCAACCAGTTTCTCAATCTGTGGGATTGCTGCTTCAACAGCAAGTGCCACCTTTTTGTCCTCTTGGTTGATGTCAACTAATAATTCGTGGACACTCTTTTTCTCTAAATTGTCATAGAGAGACGGCTGTTCTGAAATCTTTATGAATGCCATAAGCTTTATACTTTAGTAGTGTGATAGGCAATAAGTCCTTCCATTGGTGCCTGAATTGTCTTGCCAATGGTCATGTGTTCTGCTTCTAAGGCCTCCTTTAAAGGTTGCTGAAAATAGTATGCAATAGAGCCAACAAAGCCTATGGGCAGGTGTTCCCCAACTCTGATATTGCTTCACATTGCGAACTAAGAAACGGCGGAAGTTCTCCTTTACCAAATCAAAAATGGCTTTGTTTTCAATGTGTTTCGCCAGGAAAGGAACGAAACTTGCCAAGAAACGATTAGGGAATTTCTGACGATACACATGGTCAATGATATCGGCATTGCTAAGTCCATATTCTGCATGAAAGGCTTCGACAATGTCTTTCGGCAATTGATTCTTCAGTACATCGCCCACTAATGTCCTTCCCAATACAGCCCTGCCTTCATCCCCTAAGATAAAGCCTAATGGAGAAACGTTCTTTGTGATGTCCTTTTCCATCATAAGCGCATGAATTACTCCCTGTACCCATGATACAGGCAATGCCCTGGTTGGTGGCCACATGAGACCTCGTGCTGCTGCCAACATGTCTGTAGCCACCTCACAAGCTCCGTGATTTCAAATTGCTTTTTAATGCTTCCAGCCACTATTGGGCTTTTTCTCTTTCGTGCAACCAGCACCATAGAAATAGACAGAGTCAAGATGTGTTGTTGGCAAATGGGGGCACTAAGTGTGTAGCCAATTCATTTTGCTATCTCTTCTGAACTCTGGAAGAATGGATTGATTCCTGCCGTTCTTACCTTTGTCACACTATTCTTTTTGGTCCACTAAACACCAATCGGTCTTGGTTGAACCACTATCAGCTAAAAAGTATCATAATTTGATAAATATTTGTTTCTTGTATGAGATAATAGCCGCTACTCCATGTGAGGAATACGAACAATAACGCCCTAAGCCAGTGCAGCATTTTGTGTTCCTATGCATGGCTGTAGCAAGTCGGTGAATACCCACGCCTGTATCGGTTTGCCACAAATAGGTACGATTGATAACGGAATCAGCAACAAGTCTGCCCATACATAAAGTGCTAATGGATTTACACAAAGACTCTAAAGAAGGTGATGGCACAGCTTTTGTGGCCTTCTTTGTCGATGACCCAGCTCAGCATGGCTAATGTTGTTGAAGCCAAGCCGCAAGTAACCAGTGCGAAAGTTGGGGTCCAAAGTTTCTTGCTGATTGGGCAACCATAGCTTAAAAGGAAGCCTGCAAATGTCAGTAATGCACCAAAAAGGAAGAGCTTTTTCAATCTTTTCGTTGATTGATGTAGCAGACATTAAACTCCGTCCCACGCAGAATCCTATCAACACATGACCTAAAAGCAGGGAAGGTTACTCAGTAATCCTTCGGGGTCGGGAATATCCCATTGATATAAATGTTGACGTCCCGAAAACAGCCTCATCTATAATATTGCAGATGTTCGATGCATCGTGGGCAAATCCATTTCCATAGCATAATATCAAGTAATATCCTACAAAGAGTGCACCAATGAAATAGGGAATATACTTATGTTTCATAGAAATTGCCACGAAAGAAGCCAGCATATAGCAGAAGGCTAAACGTGGAAACACACCAACTAATCGTATGTGATCAAAGACGTTTGCCGACACTACAATGCGCGACAGCAAGGGAAGTGTTGCGTTTTCTGCATTGAATAGCCCATGAGAAAACATCATAATCCAACTGATGCCAATACCAATCACATAGAAAGTATGCCGCGTTTGATGATTTTTCGTGTGCATGTCCAAGACCATTCAAAGTTATATTTGCGCAAGGATAGATAAGTTGTGATGCCCATGATGAACATAAAGAAAGGGAAGACCAAGTCTGTTGGTGTCAGCCCCAGCCATTCAGCATGCTCCAAAGGAGTATAGACGGGTTGACCGCCCGGATTGTTTACGAGAATCATTCCAGCTATGGTGATTCCTCTTAAGATGTCCACCGCTTCAATACGGCTTGTTTTTCTTTGTAGTCATTTGTTTATTTATATAGGTAGTATTTCTTCGAAAGTGTTTTTGAAAGGCATGATGTCTTTGTCCCAATAGCCCACTACATCCTGCCAGTTATGCCGCTGTAAGAAGCGCGTGCGGATGACTTTTGAACCACAAACTTTATCAAACATGGTCGTACGTTGTCCCGATTCACCTAAGATGTCGTGTGAAGGATAGCGCTGATTCAACACTTGCAAGGCATAGAACTGAACGTCGCAGAGTCTTGCTTTGGCATAATCGGTGAAATAGATCTGAACTCCTTGTAAGGCTTGTCCTTTCTGTTTACCATAGAAAGGAACATAGTGGATGGGACGAAACAACAGTCCTGGCAGCTGCAGTGCATTCATATCGTCTGCAAATTTGTCTGCATCTATCCACGAAGCGCCCAATAGTTGGAACGGAAGTGTATAGCCTACGCCGATGTTTAGACTATCTAATTCGCCCACTATGCCTGTCATGGCATAGAAAGGTGCAACTTCTGCCTGTGGAATATGCGGAGAAGCGGGAACCCATTTCAGCTTTGTTGCATTGTAATCCATTTTTCGTTTCCACCCCTTCATCTTCACTACTTCGAGCATACAGGGTTTTGCCTAACATGTGTTCACCATTCAACAACATGGCCAATTCGCCCACGGTGAGCCCATAAATATAAGGAATCTTAAAGGCACTCACAAACGATTGGCAATCCTCTTCTGTCAGATTGCCCTCTATTTTCAAGCCTCCCAAAGGATTAGGGCGGTCTAAAACAACCACTTTAATGTTATGTTTAGCAGCGGCTTTCATGATGTTTCCCAACGTGCTTATATAGGTAAACGACCGACATCCGATGTCTTGAATGTCATAGACTAAGATGTCTATATCTTTTAACATCTCATCGGTTGGTTCACGTTGTGTGCCATAAAGTGAGTAGATGGGTAGGCCTGTACGTTCGTCTTTGGTGTTACCAACCTTGTCTCCAGCATGTGCGTTGCCACGCACTCCATGCTCAGGACCGAATAATGCCACCAATTTCACATTCTTTTGCAGCATGTAAAACGTCAATCGTTGAACGCAGTTCGTTGTCTACTCCTGTAGGGTTTTGTAACTAAGCCCACACGCTTTTCCTGCCAATATCTTAAAGTCTTGGCGTTTCAAAACCTCAATTCCTGTCAACACCTTAGCCTGTGCCAAGCCCATGAATAGCCAGCATGAAAGCAACAATAAAAACTATTTTCTTCATTTATTCAACCTTGTTTGTCTTTCTGCCATATTGAACATCGACCTGCTTTTCTCACAATGATAGTTACTGCAATCGTAGCCAAAGCAGCAGACCATTACTAACCAGAAGAAGCCTTCATAGCCTAACCGCTCCTGCAAATATCCTGCAAACATGCCCGGAATCATCATGCTCAAGGCCATGAAAGTCGTACCAGATGGCATAGTGAGCTGTCGTGAATTCACCTTCTGAAAAAGTACATCATATAAAGCATATATGCTGTAAAACCAAAAGCCATATCCAAATTGTTCGATGGCTACACACGTGCTGATGACAACAACATTCTCGGGGCGTGTTATGCTCATATAAAGGAAGGTTACACACGGAAGTGTAATGAATATCGCCATCGGCCATAATGATTTCTTTAGTCCCCAGCGTGAAGAAGCAAAGCCTCCGATAATTCCTCCTAATGTCAGGAAGCATGCGCCAATCGTTCCATAGATGATTCCCACCTCGGTAGTGGCTAAGTTTAGGCCGCCTCTTTCAATCGGATCTAATAAGAAAGGATTGACCATTTTTGAGTAGAAAAGCCTCTGGGAGGCGATAGAGTAACTGTAAAAACGATGGCTAATAGCACACCGGGTTTGCTGAAAAATGTAACAAGAGGTTCGTACAAACTCTGTCCATATCTCTTGTGCTGCATGTTTCTCCGGGTTGTCGTTGAGATGTCTTTGATCGGCTTTAGGCCTTGGAACAATGAAGATATGATAAAGACTGATTAGTGCAAACAATACCGAAGTGATGGTCATGGTAAGCGTCCAAGAGAGTGGTATGTTTTGTGTTGTGCGCTCAATATAGCCAGCTATATACACCAAAATACCTTGACCAAAGATTGATGACAGGCGATAGAACGTGCTTCGGATGCCAACAAAGAAGCTCTGTTGTTGCTGATTGAGCGCCAACATGTAGAATCCATCTGCAGCAATGTCATGTGTTGCCGAAGCAAAGGCTGTGATAACAAACAGGATTAAGGTGAAGGTGAACAGTGAAATTGAGGGTAGAACCCGCTGCTATTGTAGCTTTGTCAGGGTGTGGAATGCTCAAGGTGGTGAGCACAAATACGGCTGTCATGAGCAACTGCATACATAGAATCCACCATCGTTTGGTTTTCAAGATATCAACAAACGGGCTCCATAATGGTTTGATTGTCCACGGCAGATAGAGTAAACTCGTGAAAAAGTGCCATCTCACCATTGGGCACTCCCCATCTTCGTAAACATCGTTACAGAGATACTATTGACGATAAAATAGGGTATACCTTCAGCAAAATATAATGTCGGAACCCACAACCAAGGGGATGCATGATTAGTTTTCATGTGATGCAGTGTATTGAATGCTTAACAAAAGTTTAGATAGAGGAGCGCTGTTTGAGCTACTCCTCCGTGGTTTATGAATGGATTAATCTTTTTTTGTTCTTTATTCTTTTTCAGACGAGCCAATAGTTCCCAGGTGCGGATACGGTCTTTATAGGTGTTGTTTCTGTTTTTCTTTCTCAACACTTAATGCGGCATCTGAGTTGTCATCCCAACGTCTACAATAGTACAAAACGTCATAGATTCGGCCTATCTGATAGTTGCGAGAGATGGCTAAACCCAAGGCATAGTCTTCACCATAGTTGACATTTGGCAGTTTCACTTCGCGCAAAATAGGAGTAAAGAAGGCACGAGGCGCACCTAAACCATTGATGCGGAGTGCATTGTTTCGACCATTTTCTGGTGTCCATTCGCGATGATCAATCTTGCCAGGAGGCAACATTTGGCGATTGATATCAGTCAACATATACGTGCCTACTACCATTGCACATTGTTGTTCATAAAAGGCATCGACGAATTTCTGCAGGGTGTGTTCATCAGAATAAACGTCGTCGCTATCCAACTGCACAATAAACCGACCGCATTGTGGATGGTTTGCTGCCATATTCCAGCTGCCACCAACACCTATATCGCGGCGATTAGGGATGAGATGAACTACGCGTTCGTGTCTTATACTCCTCAATAGCTTCTGTTGTGCCATCAGTTGAGTGATAATCAGGGCCATTTTCTACGATAAAGACATTATATTTTGAAGTTGGTCTTTTGGCTTAACGCGCTTTCAATAGCATCGCGAATAGTTCGTATTCTGTTGCGCACTGGTATCATGATTGAAGCCTCAACAGGGAACGATTCAGCCTTTAAGTCAACCTGCTTAAACTCTGGTTTCAAGTATGCTCCGATAGCTTTCAGGTGATTGGTTGCTACAGCTTCCATCTCAATTTGTGAGGCACGGTTGCGCGGATCAACATAATCGAAGAGCTTTTTCTCCAGTCTTGCGGTTTGTCAAGTTCCACCTCACTATAAAGATATTCGTTGATATGTTCAAAGCGACCATTTACAGAAAGTTTCAAACGGAGGTCGTAGAAACCAGCTGCTTGATAAGACTCGGTCATCTGTTTAGCAGCCGCTTTCAAGGCATCAGTACGGAAAAGCAACACTGAACCGAAATCAAAGTCATCGCGCAAGCTACCTTGTTGATAGTCGATGACAGGGAGCTTCGCTGCGTAATCCCTCTGCCGAGATATTGTAATGGTCGGCATAAGTCGCGACCGCATCCGTATAGTCAGCAATCCGAACCATGCGTTCCAAGGCATAAAGTCCCATTTCCATATATTGCTCTTTCATATAAACAAGCGTAGGGGAGCCTCTGCTGCCATGGCAATCTTACGCATGGTATCACTGCTTTTTCAGTGTGTCAATCTTCAGTACGCCGTCAACGCCTGTTATGTTTTCATCGTTTGTCTGTAAAATGATGATGCGGTTTACAAGTTCATCATTTTGCAATCCAGCCAACGTTTTATTCAAAGCTTCTGCTGAAGCCATTGGAATAAAACAGTCTACTACATGTTTTTTTGTTCTGCATGTCGTTTTCTTTTTATTTATGGTTTGATAGTTCTAAAATATTACTGAAACAGCCTTCTTGCCATCTCCTCAACCCCTTTTTGTTTATAAGGACTTTTGGCTGGCTGTCGCGGTTTGTGCCATTTTACAGCATGAAATGACGCTGTTGACCTTGCAAAAATGAACCATACGAGTGCATGATTTGTATTGCTTTGCAATGCTGTTACAGCCATTATCATTTCAAATGCGACTACAATGGTAGCAAAAAGATTTCAAAAACGTGAAGGTTGAAGCAAATAATTTAGTATCATTTGCATCAATTTCGTTCGTTCTTTACTTTCGATGATAGTTTCAAATGGCACCGCCAATACCACTGTTCGCCAATGGTCTGTCTGATTACCACCAAAGACTATGCCCGCACTCTTATTGTTTTCAGGGTAGCGGAAAGCTGTATAAGCGCATGAATCTGCTGGTTCTATCGCATCGGGTGACTCCACTGCATAGCATCTTGTGTTAGGTTTTGCAGCGTAATCCAATGTCAAAACATCATTTGTTAATGGTGAAACAATGGTGGAAAGTCTACCTGTTACGGCTGCTTTATCATTGCGTAGTTGGTATTTTAAGATGTGTTTTGCAAAGTCAATATCTTGCTGTTGAGGCGTCGATAGAGGGTTTCTCCATAGGTCAGTGCCAAGATATGCTCCCGAAACAAATAGACTTCCGCCTGCTTTACAATAGTCGGTGATAGCTTGTTGCAAGGCAGGAGAGAACGTCTTGAAACTGAGTTCGCGTTGAGGTTGCAGGCGTCCGAGCTTCGATTGTTTATTCTTTCCCATAATGAGGTCAATGGCAGCATAGCGCTTAGTGTCGAACATCGCTTTGGCGATAGCGGCATTTTAGACGCAGAAACAAAGCTGTGACCCGCCTTTCAACATGGCTTCACCATGCAGATATGGGTAGTCAAATGTGTTTCCGGCAATGGAAATACGCTCATAGTCAGCCTGACTGTCTCCAAATCCAGAGTCATCATCGTCTGTCCAAGGCATAGAACGGCGAAATTCTTTCTGCTTTCCCGTAAGAAATTTGCCCATTATAGGGCACACCATTATCCTCTTCTGCTAAGAAACCGGCCCATTCGTCGTCACTACTACAGAAGTCATCCGGGCCACTAGGGCGGTCAAAACCATTTACTATCAATAGGGTTTGCCTGTGGTTTGACTTGAAAAACCAGCACTTAGGATTTCAGAGGGGAAGCTGATGCCGCCTGCATTGAGTGCGCAAACCTTGGAAACTGACAATGCTATCATAAGGAATTGTTGTTTCAAATCTGTTTTCGTAACGATTGTTCCATTGTCAAAAGCCCCTTCTCCCATGCGTTTATAGACAATATATTGGGTGGCTTTGGCTGTCGGTTCTAACGAATCAGGCGTTGCCTCCCATTCCAGCTGTATGCGATTGGCCTTGATTGGGATGATAGAGAAATTGCAAACGGGAAGTGGTTGAACGATATAACGATAACCATAAGCGTCATAGATACCTCAAAAATACCCTTTATATATGGCTCGGCTGACTGCAAATTGGAAGCGAGGATCATGCCCATAGCGCATGTCGGCAAAGTTTTCATGTGACAACAGCTCAAGTAACATGGCTGGAACACGTGGTGTCCATGCTTCGAAATAGCGTTGATCCCACATGCCACGCCTGCTCCATTTCGGTTCGAAAAAGGCTGCGAATGTCGTGCACAATCGAAGATTGCACAAGGTCTAAAGGCCTCTGTTGGCCACGACTACTGCCGTCAGCAAATCGTCCGTGGTAGGCTTGGGTATCATAAATACCTAATGTACCGATGATAGAGTCTCCATAAACGGTTCCTGCATCGCTATGGAAGGCGAAGGATAAGTCAATCGGGATGTTTAAGCCTTTGCCTTCAGGCCATGCTTTCGTGCCCCCGGCGAGATAGTTTACCCATTGTCCGCGTGATTTATAATCGTCACTATAATCATCTAAGCCATGAGATGGCGAGTAAATGCTATCAGGGGACACCTGCCCATTGCATGGAATAGCGTGCTGCTTCCAAAATATCTTGGATAACCGCTGGTAACATAAGGGATAGGTCAAAAGCAGGCTGATAGGCATTGCGAGGCTTATAGCCCTATCTTGCGATCTATCTTTCCATCATAAGCAATACTGTCTCCGTTGGTGGTTCGAGCGATGTTTCCCATGCCACCACCTAAGCGTAGTGCATCGGCTGTTACTACTGTGTTGGGTTGTTTAGAGTAGTTTGTCAGCGTCACTTTGGCCGTGGTTCCTGCATTGAAATGAAAGGTGCCGAGGTATATCCAGGTGCCACCTCCCATCTGTTGATTGATAGAAAGTGTTGTTGTTCCACCGCTATGAACGACAGTATAATGTGCATCTGTGGCGCTATTGGGTAAAGAAGCGTAGGACACATACACGGCATAATCGCGCGTTTCAGGTATGGTTGGCTGCCAACAGACTGTACTTACAGCCTTCTTGCGTTGGGTTGTGGAAACCATACGATAAGTTCCTTCGCGAAATGGATTTTGAAAATCTCGATATTCTTTGTGCAGATAGGCGAAGCCAGCACTCAATCCATTTTGCCAAGGATGGTCGCCTGTGGTTTCAGTATAGTGATTTTGTGCCATTACACCATCATTGTCGACAATCACTTCAAAGGGATTGGTGTCGCGTTCGCGAGGAGTCAAGACGTAGGCGCCTGCGTTTTTCGAGCATAGGAATGAGGTAGGGGAGCACATATTGCTGTGTATATTTGTCTTCAACGGTTTGCAACATACGAGCTCGTTGCCATTGCCAACGGTTGCGACCTGCCTCAAAATAGAGTCCATGGCTTTGCCACATGGCAATGTGTTTGCCTGAAAGTCCGTTGGAAATAGTATAGGGATGCGACAGATTTTCAACCAAAAGGAGTATATGGGGCGTAGGTAAAGGCCTGAGACTTATTGGCCTTTGATTGAAAGAAGCGCGGATAAGTTCTTCTATTTTCTGGTCTCCTGCATAGACAGCAAGCTGATAGGGCTGCATCGTTTGTGGGAGATTGCGTTTTAAGTCTTCGTAGATGGTCTTGCATCTGGATGCGGTAAAGGAAACATAAGCATAGTTAGGAGATGCATAGACAGCAAGTGTGTCGTGAGAAAGTCGTAGGGAATCAAGCTTCACACGGTGCATTGTGATGCCTGAAGTATAAGTGTTTAGTACCTTCTCTAATGCTGCAGAGTCTACAGATAATGGCTGCTGAGCTTTTGAAATGCCGACGCCACACATCAGCATGAAGAGAAATTGAATCGTAAAGCGTTTGTTCATAATCAATAATTTCCTACCGCAGTCCTCATAAAGGACCGCGATAGGAGAGAGAAAAGGATTTGAATTTCATTTTATTCCCAACCGATTCTGTTTCATACCCTCCTTTTTCGTTCAGCTCTAATTCGTTAGAAGGAATTGGATACTGATAGTATTTGGAGTTGAAACTACGTGTCGATGATGTTGCTTTCAGATAGTCTCCGACAACCGATAAGCCTGTTTTATCTGTCAATTGATGAATGTTAGCACCATAATTGATAGTGGGGTGCAGGTTGCTATCAAGCTTATCTAACTGATGCCAGCGTACTAAGTCCCAATAACGATAGTTCAAATCGCACATGAGTTCGCATCTTCTTGTACGTCGTAACTCCCAAATCAGGTTGCTGACTCCCATATTGTTGGCTGGGTCGGCAGCTGGATTGAGTGTCAATGGAGGCAGTTCAGCTCTGTGTTTGCAGTAGATTGACAGTATTGTCAAGGTCAGCCTGCGTGATAGTTCCCATCTCTGCCTTGGCCTCTGCATCATTTAAGAGTACTGTTGCGCCAAAACAGCGGAATATCGTGTAGTTTGTGTTCGCATTTGTACGATAATACAATTCCATTTTGAGGGTTATCATACTTATAAACGGAATAACCCGTTGAAGAAGTCATCTCTGCTGGCAGTGGACCATTAGGCGAAGGTTCGTTCCGAATCCAGCCATGATTCTTGAAAACATATAATAGAATCAATGAGTAAACTTAATCGTTTATCTTTGTTATTCAATAGATGTGCAATGGAATAATGACCTTTGGCATTGCGTCGAGCCTCATCGTTCTTATTCAAAGTAGTAGTAGATAACGGCTTACCATCTTTGAAAAGGAAGGCATCAACAGCATCTTTGTAATACCACTTTGAGTGGTTGAGCTACAGGTAAAGCTCGCAAAAGACCATGTGATTTCACGTCTCTCGTAGTGATTGTAGAAGATGACCTCTTTGTTGTTGACAAATCTAACGAGTTATAGATAGTATAGATTTTCCCAGCTGTGTTCGGTGTCCAGCTGTTTAGTTGGAACTTCGCCCGATGTGCGCAGGTTTTCTGAGGCATCAACACTTCTTGGAGATAGCGGTTTGCACGCGTAAGGTCGGGTGCTTTGCTCATTGTCGGCTTGAGTTCTATACTTGCAGAATGTTCCTTCGTAAGGCAAATGTCGCTCTTCATGGCTAAAGCCATTTCCTCTACTCCAAAGGGTTTTGTCTGTAGTGTTATTCGAATGTTCTGTATAGCGTAGTTTAAGTCTTGGAGCACAGAGTCCATGACTACATCTCTATCAGTGCGGACCATACACTTCGTCACTATTGATATCCCCAATGACATGACTTTTCCCATTGAATGTCACCATACATCTTACCAATTGATAATAAATCCATGCACGATTGAGGCGTGCGATGTGCTGCATAGTTTGTCTTTTTTGGCTGTAGAGAGGTAGAGGTTTCCAAACTCCATCTAACATGTAATTGATCTGACGTACCTTTGAAAAGTTTCCTGAGTAGCTGGCTCGACTTATTAGGAACTGTAGTGAATGTCCAGTTGTCGAAAGAAGGATTGGCCTGGTCGTCATTAAGACTTGTGAAATAGAAACTACGTGCTGTGCCCGTAGAACTCATAGAAACCATTGCTATAACTGGATACTTGGTTGTCGTTACTCCAAAATCCTTTGTTATTAATAAATGTGTCTCGAGGATCTTTATCCAGCAAATTGTCACAGCCAACAAGCATGAATGAAGATGCCAAGAAAATATAAAGCCATTGAATTTTTCATATTCTTCGATTTTAAATAAGCATTAAAGAGTTAGTTGTAGACCGATTGTCCATGTGCGAGTAATAGGCAATGTGCGGCCCCATCCACCATAATGTCTTCACCTTCACCCTGTATTGATTTCGGGGTCTAATGGTAGGTTCCCATTGTCCCTTATGCAATAAGAATAGGTTATTAGCACTCCACATAGAGACGCAATGTTTGAATGGAAGCTTTCTGTGTGAGCTGCTTTAGGGAAGGGTGTAACCTAATGTCACATTCTTCAATCGGAGATATGACATGTTGATGAGATATTTGGATTGTGGATAATAGTTATGACAGCCTCCAGCAGCTGAAAGCGCTGAAACGTTTCCCTTTATCCTCATTTCCTGGCCATAAGCATGGATAGTCGTTGGACTCGCTAATGTTGATGATTCCGTTGTCAGGGTCATAAACATTATACTTCGTTTGGTTTGCATAGATTGCTAAGTCAGGATTTCTCATCATAGGGAAGTTAAAGGATGAGATATTCCATACAGAGCGTTTACCCACTCCTTGGAAGAATAAGTCGAGGTCAAAGCCTTTATATGTTCCACCAATGCGGAAGCTGTATTCATAGCGTGGTAGGCAGTTGCCAATGACTTTTAAGTCACCATGATCTTCAAGAGTACCTTTTCCACCATCGATTTTGCCATCATTTTTGAGGTCTTTGAACTTAATATCGCCAGGACCATAAACGAAATTACCTGTTTGAATGCCTGTTTGGTCTGCTATTCTGATTTATATTTCCAGCTACCATCAGGATTCTTGCCATCGAAAATCGTCAGGAGTGAAATAACGATCGGTTTCAAATCCCCAGATGTCTCCCCATGTTTCGCCCTGCATAAGCATATGAAACGTCATTGGTGTGGCCAATGATTTGGTTGCGGTTATTCCATTTCTTCACTTTTACTTTTTGAATCTCCTATGCTGAAGTTTGCATACAAACCAAACTCCTTTGTGAATTGTTTACGCCATGCAAGTGAAAGTTCCCATCCGCGTGAACGAAGCTCTCCTGCATTTGTATATGGTGCACCTGCACCAACAGCTGACGGGATTGCTGTGCCCGGTGCTAACATATCTTTCGTTAAACGCTCATAAACTTCGATGGAAGCTGTAAACTGATCGTCTAAGAATCCAAGGTCTAAACCTAAGTTCTTTTGTATGGATTCGTTCCCAAGTTAGCGTAGGACTAACCCATGTTGGCATGGTAAAGGCGTTGAGTTTTGTACCTCCAGCATTGAGCCAAGTATAGCCTGAACGAGTCACATTATAGGCAGTTAGGGTAGAGAGGAACATGTTATCACCGATAGCTTCGTTACCAATTTCGCCGTAAGAGAAGCGAAGTTTACCATTAGATACGATGGATTTAAGGTTTTTCCAATAAGATTCTTCAGAGAAACGATAGCCTAAAGAGATGCTTGGGAAGAACGCCCAACGGTCTCCTTTGCGGAATCTGCTCGACCCATCATAGCGTCCATTGAGCTCAAGAAGATAGATATCACGGAAAGAATAATTGATTCTACTGAAGAAACCCGCTGAAGAGCGGTCGCCAGTGCTGGCATCTATCTTTGCATCTTTCATGTCGCCATAAGCCAAGTTGAGTTCAGGATAGTCCTCATTGTATAGTTTGTTACGCATAGCTTCAAAGTAATCGCTCTTGAAACTCTCTCCATTCACACTGCCATGACATTAAGATGATGATCTTTTGCAAAGGTGTGTCATAGTTTAGATAGGCGTTGGCAACCCAACGATTCATCTTTGTATTGGAACGTGTAGCATCTGATTTTTGCTGTGTAACGATATAGCCTGGCTTTGTGCCTGCAGTTCATGCCATATACACTGCGATTAGAGGCCTTTTCATTGAAATCATCAATTTGATAAGTATAGTCTACGTTCAATGTGAGGTCTTTTGTGATATTAGCCTTTGCAAAAACATTCATCTTTAACATGTCGTGAACGTGTTCCAAGCGGTTACTTTGTTTCTGCATTGCTACCATTCGATAATCATACTCTGTGCCATCAGCATCACGATAGATTCCAGAAGGAACAAAGTATGAGCCCCAGCGCCAAAGGTATTGATAGATATTGGTCCATGGATCGGCTGAAGTCATCTGTCGACGAGTAAAAGTTGAAGCGCATGCCCATTGTTAACCAGTCGGTAACGTCTGTCTGAAGATTAAGGGTTGCATTATATCTATTGCGCTTTCCTGGACTGAACTTCATGATATCTTCTTTCTTATCATAGTTTAAAGCGGAGAAGAAAGAGGTGCGACCAGACGATCCTGTAAGGCTAAGACTATGGCTTTTGAGAAGGTGCAGCATTATTATACCATATCTTTTTGTAAGTCATAATCTGCATAATATAGAGGTGAACCATTGATAAAAAGCATAATCACCCACGTTGTTCATATCTACAAACGGCTCCATCAGCGAGTAGCCTTTCTTGCCATGATGCTGCTTTTGCCAAGCCTCAGCATAGGGGAGTAGTTGTCAAAATACATGCCAAATAACTCTGGAGTGGCTTCACCAGCTCTCTGTTTTGCTATTAGTCCTGCTTTTAACTGCTCTGGAACACTTGGGAAATCGGGTAAAACTGTAGCCTGATCCCATGAGAATTGTCCATTATAGCGTACGGAAATCCTATCCCCTTTCTTTGCTTGCTTGGTATTAATGAGTATAACTCCGAAGGCAGCACGGGCTCCATAGATGGCAGATGAAGACGCATCTTTCAATACAGAGATAGAAGCGATGTCGTTACCATTAAGCATTGACAAATCGTCGGTAGGTACTCCATCGACTACAATTAAAGGAGATGAATTCTGTTTGTTAGAGAGTGTGCCCAAGCCTCGAATGGAAATAGAAGGTGAAGCGTCTAAACTTCCATTATTACTAAGTATAGTCAGTCCTGGAATTGCACCTTGTAGAGCCTTTTGTTACATCTTGTTCACTACGGCTTCCTAATGTCTTTTCTATGTCAACATTAGCCACGGCACCAGTAAGATTAACTTTTCTTCTGTTGTCCATAACCTACAACAACGACCTCATCTAATAGGGCATTGTCTGGTAATAGCTTTACAGTCATGTCATTCTTTGCACGTAGTTCGGTTGTCTTATAACCTAAAAAGAGATTCGAAGTTTAGCTGAGTCATCAACTTTCAACTGGAAACTACCTTTATTATCAGATATAGTTCCGCGTGTTGTCCCTATTTCGATGATGCTGGCACCTGCAATCGGTTCGCCATTCTCGTCGACAATAGTTCCTTTAATAATGTTGTTCGTTGGCTGTTCGGCTGCCATCGATGGAAGCTGTGCTGCGTAAGAGCGGTTTTATTCCCGCACAACACGATAGCCAAATCCCCCAATAAGTACGATGTGTTGTTTCATAAGCGTTATGTTTTAAATGTTATATTGTCTTTTATGTTATAATATATAAGGTGTACATTTAAGAATAGTTGTACGATACCCTCCCATTGTTAATAGATTGATAAATGGTTATGTTTGGCAAATTTGATAAAAAATAGAGATATGCAAATTAATCCGTTATTTTTTTATTCTAAAAAGTAGTGATTATATCTTTCGAAGGAAAGAAAGTTGCTTTATTTTTTTCAAGTTTTGTCCCCTTTTCTTTCATGCTAATTAATCTTAATGTTGTTTCTTTTCAGCATCTTTTCGTTTACTTTTGTAACCATAAACATTAGAAAAAAATGAATATGACTGGAATCATTGTATTGGTAGTTATTGTACTACTTGTTGTTTGGTGTATTTCTATCTATAACAACCTCGTTAAATTAAGGAATAATCGTGAGAACGCTTTTTGCCAATATAGACGTTCAATTGAAGCAACGTCATGACTTAGTTCCGCAATTAGTGGGCGCTGTTAAGGGCTATGCAGATCATGAAAAAGATGTTTTCATGCGTGTTACTGAGGCCCGTTCTGCTGCAATGAGCGCCACAAATATCGATGATAAGATTCAAGCAGAGAATGCTTTGACGAGTGCTTTGTCTGGATTGAAAGGTTTCTTTAGAGGCTTATCCAGAACTAAAAGGCCAACCAAAACTTCTTACAATTGCAGAATGAATTAGCTGATATAGAGAACAAATTGGCTGCCGTTCGTAGATTCTTTAATTCAACTACTCGTGAATTAAACAATGCAGTACAGACATTCCCCTCTAATATCTTTGCTGGAATGTTTGGTTTTAAGAAAGAACAAATGTTTGAAATTCCCACCGAACAGCGTGCAGAATTAGATAAAGCACCTGAAGTGAAGTTCTAAAGACAATGAAATATGTAGGAATGCAGACGCAGATCAGCCGCAACAACAGGCTAAGCTTGATGTTGTTGCTGATGTTTCCTGTGATCATCTCAGGGATGGTATGGGTATTCTTAGCCACTTTGAATTATTTGGAAAATGGATACACGAACCAATATGGGGAAAGTGTGCATTACCTTAATGTCGACAATGTAAACCAATCCTATCTAACAGTCATTCCATGGATTGCTTTGGGCGTTGTTGTATGGTTCATTATAGCGTATTTTTATAATGCATCTATCATACAACATGCCACGGGTGCACACGCTGTTACACGTATGGAGAATCCGCGATTATATAATATTGTGGAGAATCTTTGCATGACTTGTAATATGGATATGCCCAAGATTAATATTGTAGATGACCCACAACTCAATGCGTATGCAAGCGGAATAAATGCTCAAAGCTATACCGTTACGGTCACAGAAGGGCTGTTGAATAAACTAAACGATGACGAACTTGCTGCCGTTTTGGGCCATGAACTTACACATATCCGTAATCATGACACAAAACTCCTGATTACTTGTATTGTGTTTGTAGGGATTGTGTCTACTGTTATGTCTATTGCCGTCCGCATATTATACAATACTTTGTTGTATGGAGGAGAGCGAAAGCGTGATGATGAAAAAGGAGGCAGTGGCTTAGGAATTATCATTGTTCTATTGATTGGAATTATATGCTGTGCCATTGCCTATGTGTTTACGTTGTTAACACGCTTTGCTATTTCTCGAAAACGAGAGTATATGGCCGATGCAGGAGGTGCAGAACTATGTGGAAATCCACTTGCTTTGGCATCTGCTTTACGGAAAATATCTGCTGATCCAGGGTTAGACAATGTGAAACGACCTGATGTTGCGCAGTTGTTTATTGCTCAACCTGACGAAATGAAGCATGGGTTGATGAGCTTCATGGATTCACTTTTCAGCACGCATCCTGATGTAAAGAAACGTATAGCCTTACTTGAACAGTTCTAAAAAAATATGAGATATTCTATCAATAAAATCCTTTCTTTTTCTTGTCATGTGCTTTCTATCGTTGACGTGTAATGCCCAACAAAGCAACTTGTGGAACACTGAACATTATCGTGATCGCATGGCCGAATTTGCGAAAATGCGTAGTATCGATGCCTCAGATATCGTTATGTTGGGTAATAGTCTCACTGAATTTGGCGGCGATTGGAGCAAACGTTTGGGCATCAAACATGTGCGTAATCGGGGAATTATGGGTGATAATGTCGATGGAGTACTAAACCGTTTGGATGACATTCTTGCAAAAAGCCAAAGGCAATCGATGCTAATGATTGGCATAAACGATCTCAGTCAGGACCAAACCGCAGAACAAGTGTTTGTAAAATACCAACGTCTCATCGATAAAATTTGGTCACATGCGGCCGACACCAAACTCTATGTGCAAAGTCTATTGCCGTTTAATGAGTCATTTGGACGCTGGAAAACACTGCAAGGTAAAGTCTGAAGAAGTCGTTACTTTGAATAAAAAGGTACGGAATTATTGTGAGAAAAATCATATCACATACATTAATTTGTACAATGATTTCATTTATCACGGGACAAAATGAGCTACGCGATTCTCTCACACTTGATGGGCTTCATCTCAGTCCACTCGGTTATAAGCTTTGGTGTTTTCGCATTAAACGTGCATTAAAAAGGAATGTAAATGTCTTATCATTGCACTATTGATAAGAGTAATTCTAATGAAAGAAAAAGCGTCTGAAATGTTTAGAAAAACTATTTCAGACGCCTTAAAGTTGCGGAGGCAAGAGCATATCATTTTTTTTGTCATGCTATAAATATTACCTCCGCATGACTGCATCAGAAGTGAAAGCTTATTTCTTTGTCCTGTTATTGTCCGAGTTTTAACGGAATTAATCTGCGTTTATTTTATTGATTACCACCAACTTTGACGATGCCTAAGAGCATTTCGTTCATCTGTTGTAAATGCTTTATTCGTTCGTCTTTCTCTTCAAGCAGCATATTCAAAGCCTTTATCTCAGACTTCAATTCAAGTGTTGCTTGCTCAACAACTATGCTCTTTATATTATTATCTTTCCTTGACTTTGAGGAGTATTGTCTTGTTCTTCGTTTTTCTATTTCAAAAAGAGATTGAATAGGTACTTGCAGGATATTGCACATCTTGCATATCTTTTCCGCTCCCATTTTTGTTGAAAAGAAACTTTTTAGGTCGGCGTGAGTGCCTGTTCCTCCGTAGTATTCACGCATAAATTGCCTTTCTGTCATTCCAGAAATTTTAATCGCCTCTCTGATGAGATCTAAACTAATCTGTTTGTACTTCATAATATTAACACAAGTTAAATATCCTTGAAAACGAGGAAATAAATCCTCAGAAGTCTTGGAATTTTGATTTAATTAATATAGATTTTGCACAAAAATTAATATAAAGAATCAATAAATACAAGCAATTATGAGTAAAAAGGCATCTTAAACCCTCAGGATTTCTACAGAGGACTTAACCGAAAAAGAAAAAGGGTAAATTTCTTTTGTATCTCTCACAGAGATTCAGCTATCCGAGTTCTACAATCTCAGCTAAGTTGCGTGAAAAACCCGATTTCAGAATTACGCAAGGATGAGTATGAGAATATCATGACAACAATAGAAAGTGGAATATGGAAGGGTTAGAATTCAGGACGGCAGCAGATGGAAGCGTCTACTATTCAATTGCAAATTCACAAGAAAAACGCCTCACAAAGTTCTCTTGCGACATTGTTAACTATGTAATTGAACTCGTTAAGCTCCGCTTCCCGAAAACATTCATTCGTTTGCAAACGTTGTACGTTGACAGCGACCCAACCGAGCGAAATTTCGATATGGCAGACCGTTTTATCCGTTGCAATTTCGGTGCTGACGATAGACTATCCTCTGATATTATTGATGATTGCCTTAACTTCGAGGAGGTTAAGTGTCCTCTTCGAGGTAAATTCTGCAAAAGATGAGGGACTTATTTGTAAAACCCTAAGGGTTCAGTTGAATTGTCACAAGTCGAAAGAAATGTTGCTAAACTTTATGTCGAAGGGTATACTTTTTAAGGAAATCGCATCGATCTTGAAGAAGAACCCGAGCACTATAAAGACCCAGCTTTGGAATATCAAAAATAAATTAGGGGTTAAAAATTGCAGAGGTATCATAAAAGTTATAAGAAGTAAGAACCTTCAATAATTACAAATATGAAATTAAATATTCAGTTAGAGTGCAATTGCACAAAAGAAAATGTAACAGATATCTTCAAGATCTTAGATGAAGAGATACAACCTTTTTCCCTCGCTATCTCTAAGATGCACGGCAATAAGTGCTCCTGTACATTAAAATGTGAGTTTAAGAATATGAAGCACTTTATGAACATTTTTATATGACAATTGCATCAAAGAAACAGCAAAAATAGAGTATGTGAAGGATGTGAGTACACAAGGAATTGTGTAAATGGCCTTTTTCTGCACGAAACTAAAAATTTACGTTGAATATAAAAAAACAAAAAGTATGTACACTGTTAAACAATTCGAAAATAGCTAAGCCTGCAAATGTTGTTTATTCAAATTTTTAGACTTAAAGATCATAATGTGCTTTACGCGTTAGATATACCTTCAAAGCTGGTAAAGTAGGAAAGAACTCTATATTTTGGAATGATAAAAGGTGAAAGCTTTTTAGTCGAGATATGACAATGAAATTTCAATCTATTAAGCTGAAATCCTTGAACAAGGAGACTAAATCGCTGAAGCTTTTATAGAATAGGAGGCTTCTATATATGCGTGATGCGAAGTTTGATTTGATTTTTTTAAGTATTGGTTGAAAGAGTAATTTTGCACTTATAATATTTTTACTATGATAAGTAAACTAACAATCGATAGAGTATTTAATCGAGTCAACATCGTTGATGTCGTATCTGACTATGTTGATTTGAAGAAGTCTGGCGTTAACTACAAGGGGTTGTGTCCTTTTCATCATGACCACACCCCCAGCTTCAGTTGTATCTCCTTCTAAGGGTATTGCACATTGCTTCGTTTGCGGAGGTGGTGGTAATGCTGTAAAGTTCGTGATGCAAAAGGAGGGTTATTCTTTTTCCGGAGGCGATTCGTAAAACTTGCACAAAAATATAATATAGAAGTCGAGGAAGATACAGAAAAGAGGTCGGATGAAGAACTGCGCACATTACAAAAGCGCGAATCGATGTTTATCATCTACGAGGCTGTTACACTATTCTATCGTGAGCAAATCAAGAAAGATACCGCACAGGCTAAGGCTGCACGTGAGTATGTTGAGCGTCGTTGGAATTCTCGGGTTGTTGTTGATGATAAAAAGAAGAAAAAGACCTTTGATGATGAAGACAGGGACTTCTCTGAAATAAAACAAATAGGCTATGCACCTGACACCTGGGATGCACTCGTAAATTTTGCACGTGCTAAAGGCTATGATCTTAAGCTTATGGAGGAAGCTGGCTTGATTAAAGTTTCCTCAAAAGGTAATTTTATCGACTTCTATCGTAATAGGATCATGATACCTATTACTGACAAATATGGGCGTGTTATAGCCTTTACCGCTCGCACTATGCAGGATGATGCTGATACTGCAAAGTACATCAACAACAAAGACTCTTTCATGTATTCAAAAGGGTCTACGTTATTCGGCCTTGACATTGCTCGTAACGAAGCTATTCAACAAAACAAGGTGTATTGCGTCGAGGGGGCACCTGATGCGATGAAATTACAATCGCTACGCATAGAAAACACTGTTGCCGCCCTCGGAACAGCTTGGACAAAAGCGCACTTTCAAGCACTTCGCAGGCTGTTCGGCAAGAGTAATTCTAATGCTACTATTTGCTGGATTCCTGACTCAGATCAGAAAGCAGGGCAGAGTTTAGGACCAGGCTTCCTGGCCGTGATGAAAAATGGCAAGTTGGCCATGGAGGAGGGTTTCCGTGTTACGGTCAAGGAGATTCCGCAGGAAAAGGCCGGAATGAAGGCTGATGCTGATAGTTATATATCTTCTAAGGCTGTGCTTGATGATTTAGAAGAGCAAGATTTCCCTATTTGGTATGCCGAAAAGGTGCTTAAAAAGGATGACAATACTTCTGAAAGAACAGATAAAATAAAGGAGGTATGTGCTATTGTTATCCTTATAGCTGACGAATATACACAGAATGCTTTCATTGAGAAGATTTAGCGAATAAATTTGGAGGTAAGAACCTTTGGCGCAGCGCACAAAAACAGGCTATTAAAGACCGTGAGCGTGCGAAGATTGAAGCGATTTCAAAACGTGGAGATGCTCTTGATATCCTGAAAAATTACGGCTTTTATCAAGAAAATAACTGCATATTCTCTAACAATGGCGTACAGTGGAGCAATTTTATCATGAAACCACTTTTTCACATCAAGGACCCTTACAATTCAAAGCGTCTATATAAACTTACGAATGTAAACAGGGAGGAGGTTCTTATCGAAATGAAAGAGGCTGAAATGTACTCCTTGCAGAATTTCCGTGAGCGTGTTGGCTCAATGGGAAATTTCAGATGGAAGAGTGGGCCTGCTGAACTTAATGCGCTCGGTGACTTCCTCTATGATAACACAGAAACTGCAGAAGAAATCAAGCAATTAGGTTGGAATAAGGCTGGCTTTTTGTCTGGGGAAATGGCATCTTTAATGAGGGTAAATTCGTTGCTGTAGATGATTATGGCATTTGTAGGCTTGATAAGTATAATGAAGAGGGACAACTTGCCGGTACTGTGAATTACTACCTCCCTGCAATGTCAAAAATATATTCTGATAGAAAGGATATGTTCAAATTTGAACGGCTTTTCTCTAATCGTGAGAATCATTCAAGTGTGACACTACCTAACTACTGCAAGATGATGGCTGATGTGTTCGGTACTAATGCAAAGGTGGGTATCATGTTCCTTTTTGCAACGCTCTTCAGGGATATAGTTGTTAGCTTCACAAAGAACTTTCCTATTCTGAACCTATTTGGTCCCAAAGGCTCGGGAAAATCTGAACTCGGGCACACATTAATGAGTTTCTTCATAGCTGACAATACACCGCTGAATATTCAGAATGCGACGATAGCTGCTTTAGCTGATGCAATTGCTCAATGTAGTAATGCACTCGTACACATTGATGAGTATAAGAATTGCATTGACCCTGTTAAAATTGAATTCTTAAAAAGGTTTGTATGACGGCACTGGGCGTAGTCGTATGAATATGGACCTCGACAAAAAGCGTGAGATTACTTCTGTTGACTCTGCTGTTATCCTTTCAGGGCAGGAAATGCCTACCGTTGACGTCGCTTTGTTCAGTCGTACGATTTACCTTACTTTCTCGCAGACGGTACATGATCGTGATGCAAAGGTGAAATTCAATGAACTGACCGCTATCCGTAAAATGGGCGTTAGTCATCTTACAAATGAAATTCTTTCTCATCGTACAGAGTTCGAGAACGCTTTTCATGATGCTTACAAATTAGTTTGTGATGACCTTTCGCTCGGTATTCAAGGCAACGAAGTTGAAGACCGCATCTGGCGAGATTGGGCAGTATTGCTCACTTCTTATAAGTGTCTCCTTTCCTGTATGTCACTTCCTTGGAGTTATGAAGAAATGAAGAATATTACAATTGAAGGTATTCGCCTGCAGAACCAGGAATGCGCATCGTCAAACGAAATGGGTAACTTCTGGGATATATTCCAATATATGAGCCAAAAGCGGTATGATATATGACGAGGGCGATTACAAGATTAAATACCTTGATGCTATTTCTACGAATATCCTTGATAATCGCCTTTTCAACAAGAAGACAGCTGTACTTCTCATTCGCCCTAAACGCATTATTCTGCAGTTCAAAAAGGCTGCTAAGATGACAGACTCTAAGGCTATGAATGAGCGTAGTATCAGATTCTATTTGCAGACTTCTCCGGGCTATTTAGGTAAGAAAAAGGGGTCCGAACGCTTTAAGCTCATCATTGACGGCGAAGTACAGAAGAAATATGGATGCGGTGAGAATGGAGGAAGTCGTGAACTTGTGCAATTCGACAATCCTTTGTGTTTTGATTACGAACTTCTGAAGAGTAAATTTGATTTGAACTTAGAAACTTCACTTTCGAGCGGTGATAGTGAAGATGAAGATATGAATGAGGGGCACTGCCTTTCCCTCCAGCACAATAACAAAAATACATATAATATGAAAAACATACGTAATCACACTATCAAGACATTTCCTTGCAAATCACAAACGAGCAGGGGAAGAAACACATTTCAAAGAGAAGTTCTTGTTAGGGCAAAGTTGTCCTGATTGTGCTTCGCCGCAAGATTTGTCGGGCATAAATATATCCGACTGTAACAGTTGTGTAAGGGTTTGCAGCTTCCCTAAGCTGCACACCATCAGAGCGAATTACCCTCTATGGGAGAAACGCATTAAGGAAGTGCAGGAGGGACGTGCTGTATTATCTGTCCGCCAATGGACGGGCAAGCCGTATAGGAGCAAGCAAGTGGAAATAGCAATGCTTACAGCCGAGAATGGCATCGGCATACAACGATTGGATATATTCGATTTTTATGCGCCCTACAAAAAGTTGATAGTAGCCAATTGGTTGATTTAACGAACTTGGCAAAATAACGACGGGCTATCTTTTTTTCAGATTGGTATCATTGGTTCCGCTTGGCCGATGTAATAAAAGCCTATGGTAATTATTCATTTTACTAAATTCAGATACTGATATGAGTAAAGATATTCACCATAGCTGCAAATGCACAGCGCAAAATTTCACTTTCGAAGAATGGTGCAAATATTTGGAACAGGGAGACAGACCCAAAATCGTGCATCAATACAAAAATTTTGGCTTCAACATCTTCGATGTATGCTTAACGCCGAATGTTAAGATAAAATGGGCTAATAAAACAAATTACTTTGAAGTCGTAACAGCACAATCAGACAACGGACGGTGGGATTTTGACTCCATTATAATTTTTGGACGCAAGGCGGTTGCAGTGGTGCATCTTATGTTGATACGCTAAAAGACGGTTATAATACCGAGAAAGAAGCTGTTTCCGAAGCCTTGAATTCATTAGAAGAGAAATGCCAACGTGTTATAGATGAAATTCAATTCAGGGGCGGAGATATAGATGATGACGATAGTAACGAACCCGAAATTAGGGGTTCATCCGTACTTCCAACACTTAAAGAGGCTATGTCTAAGATTGCTCATTATAAAGAAGTATTCAGCCCTCGACAATTAGAATTGTTTGATTAGGCTTTTTGAATCCTAAGATTAGTTTTGATTTATGAACGGAATAACAATAAACAATAGAAATATACCCCTATGGAATTGTACATACCCCTAAGAAAACTAAATCACGTGCAGGGTCAACACCCTACGCAAGTAAGAGGAAAAAGAAACGTAAAAAGAATAAATAAATAAAAGAATTATGAAAGTAGAATTACAATGCGGTGATAGTTTCACCATTCCAGAGGGTTGCAAAAGCAATCGTTAAGGACGGAAGTGTAATAATTGAGAAAGGAGAAAAAAATGAAACACAGGAGTTTAAGGACGGGGACGTGCTTGTACTTGTTGTAAACGGGAAAAGGTGCAATACTTTTTATTTACAAAAGTACGGATAAAAGGGGTTTTTCATTATTACTATGTTGGATTAGACGTATGCAATCAGATTTCTATCAGTGAATCTCCAAGCAACAGGTGGAGTAACAATGATTTATCTTACTCTACCGAAGAAGAAAAGCAACTTCTCTTCGACAAGATGAAAGAGCAAGGGTTAAAATGGAATGCAGAAGAGAAGCGAGTGGAGAAGATTAGGTGGAGAGCGAAAGATGGTAAGGAATATTATTATGTTGGCAATCAAGGAATCCTAATGGTAGATAAAGAAGATGGGCATTGTGCTGATCAAAATAGACACGAGTTTAGCAACTACTTCCGTACCAGCGAGCAAGCCGAAGAGGCTCTAAAGCGTGTGAAGGAAACATTGCGAAAGTATCACGAGGAGATAGGAGAATGAAGATATGAAAGCAAAAAGATATAAGTACTTCTAAAAGGAATTAGAGAGTTAGTTTTTATACATACTTTTTAACGTTATAATTAAGATTATCGAGAGGGCTGCGTTGTGAAACGCGGTCCTCTTTTTGCTTTGTGTGTTTCGTCTTTTCGATTGAAAAACAATGAATTACACACGGCACACTACACTCACACACGCTGATTATCAATGAGTTACGAAGACTACATTTACACACATCTTACACACATTTACACACAAGCACTGTTTTTATAGCTATTTTACTCTATTTACACATAAATATAGATATTACACACATTATTCATCTATAAATAAATTTATAATGTATTGAATATCAGTAACTTATAATTTTTGTGTGTAGGTGTGTGTGCTGTGTGTAGTAAAAAAACTATATCCTGCATGGCAAGTCGTTTTCTTTTTGTACGAGGAAAAACGACTTGTTTTGTGTATAACTATACGCTTTTTACTATATTTGCGACATTAAATATCCTAATTATGAGCGATTTCAATGTCTACATCAAACTTAAACCTTTTGTTCAGCAGTTCATTCAACACGATTTCGGTACTCCTGCAGTCTTCCCCGACAAAGGCCCTGAAAATTCAACGATTCATCATTTTGTCATGCGTCGTCCTGACGATAAGGCCCCTGATGTTGAAGAGGACGGACTTACAGCTATTTCTATTCCCGACTCATGTACCAAACCTGCACGCTATTATAACTATTTAACTCCGCGAGGAAAAAAGGCCGTTGCGGAATGTTGCGAGTATCTTTTTAAACGCGCGTTGTGGAAAGAACTTGGAGATATGAGTGATATAGGGTGTAATATGATGACGGCTATTTATGCGTGGTGTGAACAGCATGGTATTGCTATTGATTATGCCGATACTATTCGCCAGCGGTGGTACCGATTGCGAAATGCATATATAAAGAATAATATAGATCTGACCGAAAAGAATAGACATGAAAAGTCCTTTTTGATTTTTTTAACAATAAAATAAATCTACGTTATACTGCTTTTCGCGCGCGAACACTCACAACGGATACATACAGTTACGTACTTTTTTTCAAACAAACACAAACAGATATGAAATTAAACACAATTATTCGCATTACGTTGATACCTGTAAAAAAATATTACTTGTATCGCAGACTTGACAGCTCTCATGTTGCTTTAACTCTTAAAACTGACATTGAGCCTTTGTCACACCTCAAAACACCAGCCTCATTATCTGTATCTTCTAAGGTAGATGATGGTTGCGTATCTTTCACTTCTAAACTCGTTTTCTCAACCTTATGTGACATTGACTGCACACAGAGATATATTGCCTTGTGCGAAACTTCTGCAGGAGAATGTCTTGCTGTTGGTACAGATACGCGTCCTTATTCTGTAATTACCCGTGTCGAAAATCACCCAGACAGCCCTTCAGATAGTCAACTGAATACCTATACTCTAACGTACTCATCCGTCAACAAACCACCTCTCGTTAAAAATAGGTACTTTTTATGCACATATTATATATTATATCTTTGTGCTAAATCTTTCGAATATGGAATACAAATTCATTATTTCTGGACAAATAGGTGTTGCATTTTGATTGGTGGACGGGTCAGCGAGGCACGACCGCTAAAATGGTGCGTGACTTCCTGAATGAACACCAAGACGAAGAAGTGGATATTGCAGTTTCTTCACCTGGCGGTTATGTAGATGCTGGTCTTGAAATCTATCAGATGATTAAGGATCATGGCAAAGTGAATATTCACATTCTTGGTATGACCGCAAGCGCAGCTACTTTCTTGACCATGGGCGCAAAATCTATTGATATGGTCGATGGTTCTTTGATGCTCATTCATAATGCTTCGACGGCTGTGAGGGAATGGCAGTCTGCGAATAAGGAGCAGCTTGATGCGCTGATAGCAAAAATATCAAAAGGAGCGTGATGATCTGAATACGATAGATAAGGTCATCGCTTCTCTCTATGCTAAGAGAAACGGCAAGTCAGTCGAGGACTGCATGGCTAAGATGCAAAAGGCGGCATGGCTTTCTCCTTCAGATGCACTTGATTTCGGTCTGATTGATAAGATTCGCGAGGATGATGATGCTGCACGCAAAGCTAATTCTATCCGCAACCATTTTAATAACAATATATTTAAAGAATTTGGCCTACCTCCTTTCCCCTACAGCTACTGCTGATGAGGTCGTTGATGAGAAAGGTAATCCAACTAAATCGTTTGTCCAAAAAGTCGGTGGAGGCGGTTAAGGCTTTTTTTCTAACAATCCCGCTAATTCTGTAAAAAAACATGATTAAAATTTTCAAAAAAACGTCATGGACTTGCTGAATGTGAAAGACGGCTTCTCACCCTGCAGAAGACGGTTCTATCAATCTCACGCAGGACCAGATCAAGACTGTCGATGACCGTCTTGGAACTTTGCAGAAAGACCTTGATGCTGCCAACACAGCTAAGGACGATTTGCAAAAAGCAGCTGGATAAGGCTAATGCCGACCTTGCTGCAGCGAATGAAAAAGTTGAACAATCTTTTCAAAAATCTCCCTGGTGAGCAAACGCAGGGTAAGCCTGCTGACACCGAGAATGAGGAAGAGTCATTGAGTTTTGTTGACAAAGCTCGTAAAATGTACAACACTGTAAAAGATCTCTAAACATGGCAAAAGTAACTATTACTCCTGAAGCACTTGCTAAGAGTGCTGCTTCTTTCCGTCGCGAAATTCTGATGATGCCAGTATTCGCGCTCGGCGATTTCTTGAAACATGTTACCGTGCGCACTGGTATTCGCTATTCGGAGACCGTTGGCGAATTGACCGGTGACATGCAAATTGGTCCTTACGACCAGAATAGAGAGGATGATGAGGATGTAAGCATCGTTGCACGTACGCTTTACACCTATTTCGGTAGCGTAGTAAAGAACTTCTCTCCCAACTCTGTATATCAGTCAATCTACGGTTCTGCACTCACTAAGGGTGAGGGATTGAAGACAACTGATATCACAAGAACTGTGCTGAACTATCTCTCCTCTAAGGTCGGACAAAACTTGTATAAGAGTGTTTGGAAGGCTAAGCGCTCAGATACAGGTACTAAGACCATTGAACTTTTCAACGGCTTTGATACCATTACCGCTGATGAAATTACGGCTGGTAACATCGCAGCTGGTAAGGGTAATTTCTTGCAGCTTGATGTCACAAAGATTGACGCGACGAATGCTGTCGATACGTTGAAGAAGATCTGGCGTGCTGCTAATGAGCACTTGCGTGATCAGCAGTGTAAGCTTTTCGTTCCGCCTTCAGTGCTTGATGCTTACAACGATGACTATAAGACTGTGACGGGCGCTATCCCTTACAACTTGCAGTATAAACAGACTTTCGTGGAGGGTTCTGAAAATCGTTGCGAAATTGTTGCCCTCCTGCTAACAAGAGTGGTTCTGACTACATTCATCTGACTACAAAGAACAACATGCTGGTTGGTCTCAATCAAATGGGTGAGGATGAAACAGTTGCAGTTGAAAAGCATAAAGCATTCGTACTGCAGTTCATCATGACGATGTTCTTCGGTTGTCAGTTCGAGTCTATTAGCCCTGAACGCTTGCTTGTTGCAAAGTATAAGGCTTAATATTTAATCTCTAAATTCTAAGAATATGGCTAAAAGTTGTACAGATATGGCCGACATCTATAAGAGTGTCGAGCATTGTCAAGGTCAGGTGTCTATGCCTGGCGCAATTGAAAAGGCTTATTTCATCAAAAAGGCTAAGATAACGAAGTGGCCGAAGCTTCCTTTTGCTGAAGCAACAGACATTGATAAGGTTGCCGTATATGACGGCGACTTTGCCCTCGCTGCTGATGCGAAGTTTCATCGCATAGACCTTATGCCGAACGAGATGGAGCCTGAAAGTGAGCAGGTGGGTGCTTATGGCTCTTACCACTTCAATAACAAGGCGACCCTGCCTATACCTGGCACTGCTGAAAAGGCTACAGGTACTATCGCTATGATGAATAACGATGATGTTATCATTGTTATTTTTCCAACGCGACGGCAAGGCACGCATCATTGGTGATCCAGGCTTTCACACAAATGTGAAGCCTGCGCAGAAGTGGGGTAAGAGTTCAAATGATGCTAACCAGACGAGCATAGAGGCTTCTTGTGAGAGCCTTGTTCCACTGCCTTTCTATCCTGGCAAGCTGGTTACTGATGACGGCGAAATTAGCGGCGCTACAGGTCAGTTGATTTCTCCTGCAGCTGCTGGTGTTCCTGGTGGTTAAAACTTCTGTTTTATAACATAACTTTCTGTTTCAAGGCACGGCCGGCGTTTGCCGTCGTGCCTTCTTTATTAAAAATAATTTATTATGAACGTAGATCCTAAATTTACAAAAAGAAATTCAGGAGTGGTTGAATCAAGAACCTCTTCCTTTAGATTCTGCTTCGGCAGGTGCATCTTTGCTTTTTGCGTATAGCACCTCGTAATCAAGCTTATGCTCGCTTTCTCTCTTTGTCTCTTCAGCGCCCTGAAGCAATCATTGATAAAATAGTTTATGAGCTAAAGCAACATCTTAAATATCGACTTGACGGCTTAACGCTTGACGAGGTGAATCTCCTTGATAAAGAAGTTATTCCGACTGCTGAAAAACTTCTCGATAATGGCAAACCTGCTGCCGATGATGACGCACTTTTGCTTGATGCTGAGAATAAGCCTGTTATTCCTATTCAAGTGAATATCTCTGATGATAGCGAAAAGCCTTGCTTTGTTCGTCAGTTAGGCCGTCGTGAGGACCACGATAAACTTTCTGAGGAGGTACAGCAGCTGTGGACCGACAATGGTAACCTCTATAAGGATATCAAGGCCTTGTTTGAGGAGTTAAAGGCAATGAATGACTTGCCTTCATGTCAACGCTATGATAAGCTGCAGCTGCTCGCGTCGATGGACGCTAAATATTTCAAGCAGATGGCTGCTTATGATGAAGCAGTCGTTGATATGACTACTCCAACAACGCCCTCGACTGAAAAACACGGAAAACACACTTGATAACAGTGTAAATTCTGCACGTAGCTATTTGAGCAAGAATCAATCGAAGCTTGCTACCTTGAAGCTTGCTGTAGAGGGTGAGGGTGCTTCTGATAGTGACCGCGCTGCATTTACTGATTTGCTTGCGAAGATGCAACAGCGTGTTGATACTATTCGCAAAGCTGGTGCTGTTATCGGTGATGATTTGCGCACAAGTCTTGTTGCCTTAGGTCTTTCTTTCGATGATAAGCAAGAAAATACAACAGAATCTGAAACCGCTGAATAGTACTGCTTTTGCAGTGCTATCTCGGTACTAAGCATTCACACGCTCGGTCTGCTCGGGTGGATTCTCGAACAGACTGGGCGTGCTGATGTCTATATATCAACTTTTTCAACGAGCGAAGGGTTTTTGAATGGCTTTCTTAATCTTCGTAAAAAAAGGCCTTATTCGTCGTGCTGTAATGGTTGCAGACTTGAAAGCTTCAAAGAAGACGGTCAAACTTAATCAGCTAATGTCATATTGCTTCGATGCTGCTTATTTGGGCATGAATCACTCTAAAATAGTGCTTGTGCAGACGGATGCTGGGCAAACTATTTCGGTTGCTTCAAGTCAGAATAACACTTACGGAGGACGTGCAGAGTGTACAATTATCTCTACATCACAAGAAATTTTCCTTTCGTTATATGAGGGGTTGAAAAAAATAATTGATAATAGTAGTGAATTAAATGGAATATACAGAAGAGCAGTTGAAAATGATAGAAGAGTTAGCGCGCCAGCTGACTCCAGCGACTCAGATTGGTTGCCTTTTTGGGTATTGACGAAGACGTCTTTTCGCTTGATATTCAAACAAAAAGGTAACCCTGCGCGTGTTGCATTTTTTTGAGGGGTATGTCGGTTACCGCTAATGACTTGCGCTGCAAGAACCTTGAACTTGCTGAAGCTTGCGCTCCTTCTGCTATTACACAATGTTTCTCTGACTTGAATAGAATGCTAATCGACTTACAATAAAAATATGAGCCTGCCTGCTAATATTGATGACTATCAACTAAATCTTTTCGCCTCGATTGATGAGATGCGAGAGAAAATGTTGCCGGAACACGTTGTAAAAACGCTTGCTTCGGCTTCGGGCTTTGTACACATTTTGGCTGAATTATCCTCAAAAAACTTCTCGCGAAATCTTGAAGCATGATCTTGATATGAATGCTTATATCAAGCAGCGCGAGGCGTATGATGATGTGCGCTTGCTGAAGATCTTAATCGGAAATATCGAAAAAGAGTCGAAAGAATGGCATCGGCATGTGTTCAATCAGCGCACGGAAGAAGTATATAAAAAGGCCATGGCTGCTCAAGATTTTTCGGTCCGCTGAAAAGGCAAATGCGGATTATGCGAAATATAATCGTGTTGGTGAAATTGACGCTGTGCCTGTTGATTACAGCGAAATTAAACCGCTTATTATTGAGCCTACCGATGACCCCTCTGTTGTTGGTATCAAGCCTGTTAAGGGACTTCGTGATAAGATTGCTAAGCTTAAAAAGAGGTTTGGCGCTGATCTGGAATATACGGATTTTGTTGAAGTGAAAGAAGATATAAATAGTTTCGAAGATGGCGACACAGGACAGGAAGAAAATCTATCTCAATGATGCGCAATATTATTCTCTTGCGATGTCTCCGCGCAATCTCATTGATGTGTGCGGTCGTGGTATTGGCAAGGGTCTTATTCAAGCTAAGCGCATGCTTGACCTTGTACAGTTCATGCCTCGCTGCTCGATAGGCTTTTGTCGTGCCCTCAGTCAAACGTGGTCTTACTAACATCTTGCCTTCTATCCTTATGCACCTGAATAATTGGGGGTATAAGAAAGATTTATTTTATTGTGTCGGGCATCGCCCGGCTAAGGCTTCAAACTGGGCTAAACCGATTTGGGAACCTGAAAGTTATGATAATGTTGTGTCGTTCTACAATGGTTCATACGTGACGCTTATCTCGCAAGATAGGAGCGGTACAAGTAACTCTATGTCGCTTGACGCTATCCTTATTGACGAAGCAAAATTCATAGATTTTGAGCAGCTTAAGAATGAAACATTTCAAGCTAATCGAGGTAATGAGATGTATTTCGGGAACTGCTTTTTTTGCATCACGGATTGACAATAACCTCTGATATGCCTGTAACGAAAGCAGGATCATGGTTCCTGAATTTCGAAAAGCAAATGGACCCGGAATTGGTCGAAGTAGTTGAGGGCCTTATTTTCCAAATTTGGAAAGTTAAGCAAGCTGCAGCTAAATATCCGGAGAGGCAAGCGTATTACGCAAAAAATCAATGAATTGCAGTCTACCATTAATGAGCTGCGTAGGCATCTTACTTTATATAAAGAGTATTCGAGCCTCGAAAATCTTGCTATTTTGGGCGAACAATTCTTTTATGATCAGAAACGCAACTTGCCTGCGCTCACCTTTGCAACTTCAATATTAGGGCTTCGTATAGGGCTGCAGATGGACGGCTTTTTATAATTGCTTACGTCCGTCTAATCTCTACACTGCGCCAAAAACGTCGTATCTCGACGGCCTTGATTATGATTTCAAACGGCTTCAGGATGTCGACTGCAGGATGGATGCTGATCTTGAACCTGACAGACCGCTTATCATCACCTTTGATGCGAATCTTAATATAAACTGGTGCGTTGTTGGGCAGCTGGGAAATGACGGCAAGGCGCGTGTCGTAAATTCGCTATACGTGAAGTATGAACGCAAACTTCCTCAACTTGTTGAAGATTTCTGTAAATATTACGAATATTTCCCTAATCGACAGGTCGTTTTCTACTATGATACGACCTTTATCAGCAATAACTATGCCGTCGGCAACGATGACTTTCACGCTGTGATTTGTAACGTCTTGAAGTCGCACGGCTGGTATGTTAATGATGTGTGTATCGGCAAACAGTGGAACCATATCGAGAAGCAGCTGCTCATCAACAGAATGTTTCAAGGTCGTGCGAAGCATCAGCTACTTTTCAATAGAGATAATAATCCTGATCTTCTCCTTTCTATCCAAAACGGCAGGCGTGTACATGGGTAAGAAAGATAAGCGAGGGGAGAAGCTTGCTGAGACCGAAGAAGATAAGCTTGAAAATCGTACAGACGGCTCCGACGCTTTTGACACTTTTGCAATCGGTGTAGAGAAATTCCCTACATTCGATATCAACATGTCAGGCGCTGTCGTATCTTCGTTCAACGGACGTTAGGCCCCAGCCCCCTAAAGGGAGAGTAGGTCGCTACGCGGTGTTTTTTGTGTTCGTAGCGAACCTTTTTCTTCCAAATCCCAATCTCTACTT
>BNJV01001150.1_pt1 | contig 41935 bp, 70 predicted proteins | sample 8540591 | NCBI WGS metagenome assembly BNJV01 (sample SAMD00202457, study PRJDB9452) | human saliva metagenome | host: Homo sapiens
TACTATCATATCTCTAGCTTATGTATAGTTTCCAAATATCATAATCAGGTAATTTTTAATTCTAGATTTATTTCTTTTTAAAATCTTTTACAGCTGTCTCTAAAAAAATTTCTCTTTATTAGATAGAGTCTTCTTCTCTATCATTTCTATAAAATTGACTTTCTATCTTTAAGAGTACCTGACATAACATCATATGTATCCCAGTATGTATATTCTTCATTATTGACAATCTTATTACCTTGCAAAATTACTTCTCCTGTCAATGTTGAAATAAGTTTATATTTTACTTCTACTTTTCGCATATGAAGATTTAAAGAAATGAGTTTTAACATATTTTTACTTTGTTTGTAGCCTCTTTTCCATTTTTCATCTGTATAAATTTCTTCAAAATCATTCTGTTCTTTTTTTCTTCAATTTTATTAGGATTGTATTCAACTAATTTTGCAGTTATTTCTAAAATTGTATCTGGATTATCTTTAGTCTTTGTAAAAGGATTATGTTCTATATATCCTCTATAATTTTTCTGCTATCATTGTATTTAATAGCTCATCATTTCCACCAATAATTCTATAATCCATTGTTTTCTCTATCTTTGGCTTCCATTCTATCTCTTTCTGCTAAAACAGTAGCTCTCAGATCCTTATCATCATTAAGAATTTTTGCATATGCAAGATATTTAGCAACTTTTTCTCTAAAAGTATTTTTCTTTCATTGCTTTTACTTTTTGATAATTATTTCTTGTATTATTTTTCAGGTAATTTTTACAAGCTATCAATATAAAAGATACTTAGGAATATAAGTAAATATTTTTTTGTAATTCATATATCCTCCAAATTTTAATTTTATCCCAAAGAATAATTTATCACAAAATTCAATTAATATCAATTTTTTTATTACATATAGTATAGATTAAAAATTAAGATTTAGTTAAAATCTACTTAACTTTTAAATTTAAAGTAAAATAAGTGATCCTCTTTTTATTTTTAAAAAATTTTTATTGACTTTTTCATTTTAGGCTATAACCTATGGATATAATATTTGAAAGGGAAAGAGCATGAAGAAGATAAAATTTTTATTAGTCTTTTTACCTCTGCTTACAGGAGCTTTAATTTATCTTTTTGTATAGAAGTAAAACCTCTATTATTACAATTTTATACATTTTTGGATATCAATGGTTTTGTTCTTCTAGCAAGAGAAACAGCCACTCTATACAGAAAACTATTTCCAACATGGGTTATCTATTCACTACCTGATGGCTTTATGGCTTTTTCTGCTGGAGCAGTATTTTTTTAATTGCTAGAAAAAGATTCTTTCTTCATGTTGTATGGTTTTTTTCTTTATATATTTACTTGTTATCTTAGGAGAATTTGTACAAAAGTTTTTGGTGGGCATGGAACTCCCGTAGGAACTTTTTGATAAATCAGATATAGTTGCTTTCACCCTATGCCTATATAAGTATCAATGTTGTTGCCATAATTTTAAGATTATTTCAAAATAAAGATAAATACATATTCAAAAATTCAAAAGAAATTCTTGAAAATATATGTTATACTATAATAATATCAATCGTAGGATTGTTAGCAAATATGTTTTAATTCGTAAAAAGTCGGGAGGTAGAGAATGAAAAAGAATGTTACAGTATATTGTGGGGCATCATTTGGAGTTGATAAATCATATCAAGATATAACTAGAAAAACTTGGAGAATGGATAGGAAAAAATAATTATAATCTTGTTTACGGTGGAGGTAGATCTGGTTTAATGGGACTGATTGCTGATTCAGTTCTTGAAAATGGTGGAAAAAGTTACAGGAATAATAACTCATTTTCTATCAGAAAGAGAAATTGCTCATGATGGTATAACTAAACTTATAAAAGTAGATACTATGTCAGAAAGAAAAAGAAAATGGCAGATTTAGCTGACATCTTTATAGCACTTCCTGGAGGGACCTGGAACTTTAGAAGAGATAACTGAAGTTGTTTCTTGGGCAGTTTTAGCTTTACATCCTTGTCCTTGTATATTTTTTTAATTTTGATAATTACTACAATCATATCAGAGATTTTTTTATGATTTAATGGTTGAAAAAGGATATATGAAAAAAAGAAGCAAGAGAAAAAAACTTTTGCTTCACTGATTCTTTTTTTGAAGAAATGGAAAAATTTATAGCTACTTATGTACCACCAAAAGCAAGAGAATATCATGGAGAATAAGAAAAAGAGACTATTGCAATAGTCTCTTTTATTTTTAATCTCTCAGTGCCAATGGCATTAATATATAAATATAATCTTCCTTATCTTTTTCATACACTTTTCACCGCTGAATTAGCATACATAAATTCTAAAACTAATTCTTTTTTCCTTAGGAATATTTTTGTATAAATTCTAATAAATATTTAGAATTTAAAGAAATTTTTTAAATCTTTCACCTTCAAAGCTAATATTTAACTCTTCATTTATTCTTGCAATATCATTTTAAAGCTGATATTATTAACTTACTTTCTCCATTGTCACCATGTTTTAAATTGATAAGTTGATGAATATTTAGATTCCATATTACTTCTTGAGAAAAATTAAAACTCTTTTTAATAAATTAGTAAATGTTTCATTATTTATAGATAATTTTTTTATCATAAGTTATATTTGATAATATATCTGCATAATTAGGAATCTTAACTCAATTAATTTTTGTAATTATAGTAGTTTCCTTATATTTAAAAATATAGATGAAACATCTTCTTTATATATTTTTATAAGCTCATTATCTAAACCTTTAACAATTTTAACAATAGAAGAAATAGTGTCAGCTGGAACGCTTACTGCAAAGTCATTAATTTCTTTTTCTACATCTTTCTTTAAATAAGTTAAACGATAAGTATTAGTTGAAACAAAATTTAAAGTCTTATTATTACTTTCTATTCTAATACAGTTCATAGCTATATTATCAGGAGTATCAGCTGAGAATAAAACTTTTTCAAAGATTTCAACTAGCTCTTGACTAGGCATTTCAAATTTAAAAGTTATTTTTCATTTAAGTTTATATTCTCAAATGTATTTGGATAATCTTCCGTAGTAAACACATCATATTCTGTTGTAGAATCTTCAGTTTCAATAAATAGAATATTTCCATTTTCAACTCTTAAAACTACAAACTCATCTTTTTATTTCTTTTAAATATTCATCTATGATAGAAGGACTAAAAAGCAACTTCTCCTTCTCTTATGACTTCATTTACATCTATAGAAGTCTTTATAGTTGTATCTAGATTTGTTCCAGTAAAAATATACTTTATTATCCTTAACTTTTTGCATAAACACAAGAAAGAATTGGTTTTAATCTTATTATCTTTTATTGATTTTTTTCAACTATTCTAACAGCTGTTAAAAAAATTTTGTCTATTTACCTTTAATATGCATATTTTTCCTCCCAAAATATTAAAAATTTAAATTTACTTTCAGTTCCACTAAGTAGTCTTGAGATATTTGATCTATGTCTATATATTACAAAGATTCCGATTATCAAAGATAGTACAAATAAATACGACCCTTTATCTGAAAAATGTAAAAATAGGCAATAAAAAGGCTGCTGTTATAGAACCTAATGATATATATCTTGTAAAATATACTATCACCATAAATATAGCTAACAATATTAAAGTTATTACTGGTATTAAGAATAAAAATACTCCTAAACTTGTTGCAACTCCTTTTTCCACCTCTAAAAGATATAAAACAAGAATAAGTATGGGCTAAGATTGCAACTAAACCTATTAAAAACTAAATCATTGTATTCTAAGTCAAACTTGCTAGCAATGTATAAAGGAAGAAAAACCTTTAAGAACATCCATTATCAATACTGCTGTTCCTAGCTTTTGCACCTAAAACTCTGTATGAATTTGTAGCTCCACTATTTTTTACTTCCATAATCTCTTACATCTATATTTTTTAAAAATTTTACCTAACCATACTCCACTTGGAATCGCTCCCATAAAATATGCCAAAACCATTAAAAAGAAATAAAGTCATAATCCCTCCTCTATAACAAATAAATTTACCTTATTATATAATTTTTTACATATAAAAGCAAGTTAAAGTGAACTACTCCCACTTATAGAAGTGGGAGCTTCTTTGGGAAGTATGTACTTTTTGTTAGCCACATATATTTACTAGCTCTTCGGGTAGTCCCTACCCTGATATATTTTTAACTTACTTTTTTCTTCTTTTTAATATTTCTAATCCTTTTCTTAATATATTTATACTTGCATTGTAATCTCTATCTATTTCTAGTCCACAACATTCACAATGATATATTCTTTCTGATAATATTAGAGTTTTCTTTTATACTACCACAACTAGAACAAGTCTTACTACTTGGATAAAATGTAGGTACTTTTTACAATTTTTCTTCCATACCAATTTGCTTTATATTCTAGTTGTCTTACAAATTCACTCCAACTTACATCTGATATACTTTTTTTGCTAATTTGTGATTTTTAACATCCCTTTATATTTAAGTCTTCTATACAGATTATATCGTGGTTATTGATAATTTTTTGTACTCAACTTATTTTACAAAGTCTTTTTCTTTTTATTTCTAATTTTATTATGTATTTTTGCTACTTTTTTTCTTTTGTTTTTGATAGTTCTTACTATCTGATAGTTTTTATCACTATCTTTAGCAAGTTTACATCTCTTTGATAGTTTTTCTTTGTTCTCTTTTTAATTTTTTCATATTCTTTTGATAGCTTTAAATTTTCTACTTTTGTACAATCACTCATTGTTGCAAATTCTTTTATTCCTAAATCTATTCCAATATTTTTATTAGTTTTTGCTAATTCTTCGATTTCTTCTTCACATAATATTGAAACAAAATAATGATCAAGACTATTTTTTTACTTATTGTTACTGATTTAATTACACCTTTTATTTCTCTATGTAATTTAATTTTAACTAGCGATTTTTAGTTTAGGAAGTTTTTATGTAACTATCTTTTAATATATATTGTGTTCTGATTATTTGTAGTATAGCTTTGGACTGGGTTAGATTTTACATTTATATCTTGGAAAACCAAAATCTTTTATTTTTAAGAAAATTTTTGAAAGCCTTTTTCTAAATTTAATTGTGCATTAGCAAGAGCTAAGCTATCAACTTCTTTTTAAATAAGGATACTCTTCTTTATATTTAGCAGGAGTAGGATACCTAGTTTTTAACTCCTGTTGATTTATATTCTTCATAATCTTTCTTTCTATTATCTAACATAAGATTATGAATTTTTTTCTAACGCAACCAAAGTTTTTGAGAAAAAGATTACTTGTTCTAAGGTAGGATATATTCTGAATTTATATGCTTTTTAACTATTTTCATTTTCTCCTCCTTACTTGCTCCACCAACATTCAACACTGTAAAACTTCTACTCCAAAAAAATATTCATTTTTTTATTACCTTTAACTGATTTAATTATATCATATTTTTGAAACAATTTCAAGAAAATAAAAAGAATTCATCCCCTACTTATAGAAGTAGGGGACTTCTGTTAGATATTGTTAAAAAGAGAACTTTTTAAATTTTTACTTCAAAAGTTCTCTTATTTTTTTCTTATTTATCAGCCATTTTCTTTAAAGCATCTCTTATTTCAGTAAGTAATACTTCTTCTTTTGTTGGTTCAGGTGCTGGAGCAGGTTCTTCATCTTTTTTTCTTTTTGCTTTATTGATTAGTTTTATAACCATAAAAAAATACAAAATGCAATTATAAGAAAATTTACTATTTCTTGAATAAACATACCATATCTAATAGCAGCTTGTTGAGCTCCTTCAACAGGTTCTCCTAATTTGATTTCTAAACTAGTAAAATCTACATTTCCTAAAAACCATTCCTATAATTGGCATAAAGATATCATTAACTAAAGCTTGTTACTATTTTTCCAAAAGCTCCTCCAATGATAACCCCAACTGCCATATCAACTACATTACCACGCATTACAAAACGCTTTAAATTCATCAACTAATTTCATTAATCCTCCTAAAATTAAAAACTTTTTTTAAAAAAACTTATATTGTAAATTTTGTTACCAACTAACTTTTCAATAAAACCACCTGCTATTACATTGCCATCGTTATTGTAAAAAAACAATTCCTTGTCCTGGTGTAATAGCTCTAACTTTATTGTCTATAAATTTCACTTGAAAATTATCTCCATTTTTTTCTTTAAGACACATTTATGTAAAATATCTCTTGAACGTGTTTTTTGCAAAACATTCTAAATTATCTAAACTCTCTAAGCTTGGAACTGAAAATAAATTTAATCTTGTAGCTGTAAGCTCATCTTTAAATAAATCTTCATTTTTCTCCAACTATGATATTGTTGTTATCTTTATCAAAAGGCTAAAACATATAGTGGCTCTTCACTAGATATTCCTAAACCTTTTTCTTTGACCTATAGTATAGAATGAAAATCCTTTATGTTTTTCCTAAAATCTTTCCATTTTTTTATCTATAATATTTCCAGGCTTTTTGAGCCTTTCCTTTAGTATTTTCAATTAAAAAATTCTTTTTAATTTTCCATCATCTACGAAAGCAAATTTCTTGAGAGTCTTTTTAGAATATACTCTTACTCCAATTTGTTTAGCAAGTTCTCTTAATTTAGGTTTTTTTCTAAATCTCCAACTGGAAAAAAATAATCTTACTTAATCTATCTTTTTGAATTTGAGATAGAAAATAAACTTGATCCTTATTAGAGTCATCTCCAACACTCAATAGTCCATTTTTTAGCTTAGTATAATGCCCAGTTGCCATAAAACTAGCTCCCTTTAGATAAGATAAAATCTAACATTTTTACCAAACTTTATATGTCTATTGCAGACCATACAAGGATTAGGAGTTCTTCCGTTCATATATTCATTTACAAAATAATCCATAACCTTTTTCTTTAAATTCATCTCTAACATCTAAAACATAGTGTTCTATCCCTAAGTCATCACATACTTTTTTTAGCATCTGAATCCTCATCTTTAAATGTTTTCATAGTTACTCCAAAAAAATATCGTAACCTTGTTGTTTTAATATGTAAGCAACTGTAGAGCTATCCACACCTCCGCTCATAGCTACACCAACTTTAATACCTTTTTATTACTATCAAATTCAATGTATTTACTGAATTCACTAGCAACATTTTTACATCTATCATTTTGTTCCTTCCTAATTTATTATCTTCTTAATTGCATAAAATATTATAGCTAATGCTAAAAATAAATATAGTTGCATTTGCTATCTTTTATTATTTTTAATTAGTTTTTTTCTTTACCAAAAAGTTTTTCTAAAATGTGAAATTATATATGTTGTAAGAAACCATAATCCTGTTCCACCAAGTCCTACCCCCAATATAGCCTCCATATAGGTTATTGTAGGGAAAGTATTCCCCATCATCTAGAACTTTTAAAACAGTAAATACAGTTGCAATGACTAAAAATACTTGAAATATTTACTATTGCAAAATCCTGCTCCTGTTAAATAATTTTTGTAACATACTTTTAAAAATCTACATTTATATCTTTTTAACTCTATCTTAGTAAGAAGTTTTCTTAATGAAATAACTAATAAAAAAATAATCCTATGATTAAAGACAAAATAGTTTTCATACTTTTCTATATATTCTTTAACCCCTGAGAGAAATAACAAGGCAACTGTTGAATAAACCATATCAATAGTTACCATACCCAATGCTGTAATATAACCCTTCCATCTTCCCTCAATAATGGTGAGTTCCATACAGTAAATCCCAACAGGACCAAAGGGTAAAGATAAAATAAATCCCATTATCATCCCTTTTAAAAATTGTAGTATCCAAAATAAGCTCCTTAATATTTAGTTTTTAGAAGTCCTTTACAATTCTAACATATTTTTTTCTTTTTCTATCATTTAATGTTATAATTTTTTTAGTAGGATAATAAGGAGGTAATATTTTGACAGAATTAGAAGTAAAAAAATTATAAAATTTTTTATTGTCCTCTGCTGTATATAGTGAAAATGCCATTATGAAAAAAATCTTGGCATAGACAAAGAAACTTTAGATAAAAGTTTTTAAAAATTTTTAGAAGATAATGGCTATCTTGAAAGTTATGAAGAATTTATGAAAAGAGAAAGCTTAAATGAGGAAGGAGATTGTTGCAAAACAAAAAGATAGTTCTTGTTCAAGCTGTTCTTCTTGCTCTAGTCATTCTTGTTCTTCAGGTTCAAGTTGCTGTGATAATAATATTTTTTTAGTGATTTAGAAGATTTTTTTCTAAAAATAAAAAGTTATTACAATGAAAGCAGTGGATAATTTTTTTCTTAGAAATAAAAAGGGGTGCAACTGAACTGCACCCCCATTATTTTTATTTAGACATTGCTTGAATAAACCATAATTGTTTTACGAAGTATGCAATATGATCTTCCATCATATTAGCTACTGAAAAATCATCTTCTTCATTAGCAACTTCTCTTATCTTTTTAGCATCTGCTAACATTAATTCCATATCTTCTTTTATGCTAGCAACTACTTCTGGGATAGTGAAATCTTTTAGTATCTAATTCTTTAACAGTTGCATGTTTTAAATAGTCAGCAACTTTTTACTAAAGGGTATTCACCTTTCATTTTAAATGTTTCTGCAACATCATCAAATTTTTTTCAAAGTAATAATCATATAATGATTCTGTATATTCATGTATAGCTTTTAAATCTTGCACCAACTACATTCCAGTGTAAATTATGAGTTTTTTTGTTACAAGTACAGCTAAATTTGATAAATATCTGTTTTAAATTTTTCTTTGTTTTTCATTTTTTTCTACCTCCGTAATATAATTTAAAAATTTATTTCCTTTTCTTTATGAATTAATGATATCATAGTATATAATTGTTGTCAAGTTATTTTTTTGTAATAATTTTTAAATTATATTTATTTTTATTTTTGAAAATAAAGATAATATTTTTATAAAGGTTTTTTAAAGGTATTCCTGTTTTTCCTTGGATACTTTTTATCACTGACCTTAGTTTTTTTAAGATTTCTATTATAAGTCTATCTTCATTTGAAAATGGTAACTTAAAAATTGTATTCTTTAATTATTTTAGAATTTAGAATTTTTAAAAGCATTAGATGAATTTTTCAATTTCATCTGTTCCAGTCATTTTTTTGTGGTAAAAATCTTCCATTGACTTTTTAAAAAGGTATTTCATATTCTAAAATAACAGATAAATTAGAAACTCCTCTGCAAAGTCCCACATCATATTTTTCTCTTCTATCTTTTATAATTTCTTCAGCCCCTACCATTTATAACTTCAACATTATTTAAAGCTAATTCATTTCTTACAAGCTCTAAGAAATCTGTTTTCTTTCTCACAGAGTCTAGTAAAGTAAAATTTTTATCTTCATTGAATATAGCTAACATCATCCCAGGGAAACCTGCTCCTGTTCCTATATCTATTAAAGTCTTATCCTCTTCTTTTTAACAGATTTTGAAGTAATAAAGAATCTAAAAAAATGCTTTTTCTATTATAGCTTTTTCTTCTCTTATCGCTGTCAGGTTTGTATGGCTATTATAATCTAATAAAATTTCTAAATATTTTAATGCTTTTTCTATTTTTATTTTCATCATATGAAACTTTTTATTTTTTTCTAAACCTTCTTTAAAAATATTCTTTCAATTTAATTTCCTCTCATTTTTAAATAAATTAATATAGCTTGAATATCAGCTGGAGATACTCCCTGATATTCTGCTTGCCTGTCCAATATTTATTGGTTTTATTCTCTTTAACTTATCTTTTAGCTTCCTTAGGTATAGTCTTTAAATCATCATAATCTATATCAGCTGGTATCTTTTTTATTTTTCCATAGACTTATGTTTTTTTCTATCATTTTTAAAGCTCTATTTATATAACCTTGATATTTAACAGTTATTTCTACTTGATAACTTGTATCATGATCATAACCTTTTAAATCTACTCCTTTTATTTCTTCTGAGATATATACTATATCTTCAAAAAGTAACTTCTGGTCTTCTCAATAATTCCAAAAGTGTGCTTCCATCTTTTATAGGATTTTTCTCCTCTTTTTAAAAAGAGTTTCATTAACCCTTAAATTACTTGGTCCAACATTTGTTTTTTTGTTAAAATTTCTGTTATAAGTTCAACATCTCTTCTTTTCTTTTTCAACTCTTTGATATTCTTCTTCAGGAATCAATCCTAATTCATATCCTAACTTGCTAAGTCTTAAGTCTGCATTGTCCTCTCTTAAATATAGTCTGTATTCACTTCTAGCTGTGAACATTCTATATGGTTCATTAGTTCCCTTTGAAACTAAATCATCTATTAAAGTTCCTATGTATGAATCAGCTCTATCAAGTATTATAGGTTCTTCATTTCTTAATTTTTCTTACAGCATTAATTCCTGCCATAAGACCTTGTGCTCCTGCTTCCTCATAACCAGATGTTCCATTTATTTGTCCTGCTAAAAATAGATTCTCAACTGTTCTACTCTCTAAAAGTATATTTTATTTCTTCAGGTGGAACATAGTCATATTCTATTGCATAAGCATATCTCATTACTTTTGCATTTTCAAAACCTTTAACATTTCTTATCATTTCTTCTTGTACATCAACAGGTAAAGATGAAGACATTCCTCCAAGATAAATTTCATTTGTTTCATAACCTTCTCTTTCTAAAAATAAATGATGTTGAATTTTATCTGGATATCTGAAAACCTTATCTTCTATTGACGGACAGTATCTTGGTCCCTAGCCCTTGTATTCTACCATTAAACATTGGTGATCTTTTCTCTTGCATTTTTTTAATAATTTCATGTACTTTTTCATTAGTATGGGCAATATAGCAAGGGATCTGTCTTCTACTTAAAGCTTCTTCATCTGTTGTTCTATTTGAAAATTTTTAAAAACTTGGCTTGTGTCTCCAGGTTGCTCTTCTAGAACAGAAAAATCTATTGTTCTTCCATCTATTCTTGCAGGTGTACCTGTCTTGAATCTACCTAATTTTCAACCCTATTTTTTTCAAGTGATAAAGGAAGTTCTTCAGATGAAAGCTCTCCCATTCTACCTGCTTTTAAAATTAATTTCTCCTATATGTATAAGTCCTCTTAAGAAGGTACCTGTTGCCATAATTACAATTTTTAGCTCTATATTCTAAGCCTCTCTTATCTTTATACCTTTTTATTATTTTTCTTTCCATCTTCTTCTTCAACTACAAGTTCACTGACCATACCTTGAATTACAGATAAGTTATCAGTATGCTCTAAAGTTTTTCATTTCATTGGCATAAGTCATTTTTATCGGCTTGTGCTCTTAAAGAACGAACTGCTGGTCCTTTTTTTAGTATTTAAAACTCTTATTTGTATGAAAAGTTTTGTCAATATTTCTTCCCATTTCTCCACCAAGAGCATCTATTTCTCTTGCTAAATGAGATTTTGCTGGTCCTCCCTAACGAAGGATTACAAGACATCACGCCAATATTATCAAGCGATATTGTAAATATCGCTGTTTTTCATTCCCATTCTTGCTGAGGCAAGTGCAGCTTCACAACCTGCATGGCCTGCTCCAACAACTATAATATCAAATTCTTGCATTTTTCCCCTAAATCAATTTATTAAATGCTTCTACTGATTTTTATCAGTTATAATCATTAATATATCTCCTTCTTCTATTATAATATTTGCAGTTGGATTAGGTAAAAAAATTCTTTATTAGCTTTTTATTCCAACTATATTTATATTATATTTATTTCTGACATCTAAATTTTATAAGACTATTATTCCAAAATGTACTTGGTGCTTTTACTCAACTAAAAACAAAATCGTCTGAAAAATTTTAAATGTTCTTTTATATCTGTATCTATTATAAGCTCAGCTATTCTTTTTCCCATATGTTCTTCTGGATAGACTATTTCAGTTGCTCCAACTTTTCGTAAGAATTTTTCCATGTTTCTTGTTTATTGCTTTTTGCTATAATAGTTTTTTTATTCCTAATTCCTTTAAGTTAAGTGCTATCATTACACTTGCTTCTATATCTGCAACGCAAATAAAAAGCCACATCAAAATTTTTCTGCTCCAATGTCTTCCAGAACTTTTTTTCATCACTTGGATCACCAATTATGGCATTTTTTTATTATATTTCTATCAATTTTATCTTGTACATTATCCTCATCTACATCTATAGCTAAAACATTTTTTTCTGCCTCATATAAAGTTTTTTTGCAACACTTGTTCCAAATCTTCCTAAACCTATTACTAAATATTGTTTCATACTCTTCTCCTATCCTATCAATATATCTTCTTTTTGGATATTTTTATTGAACTTGTCTTATTACTTGTAAAAGCCAATGCAACTGTCATAGGTCCTAATCTCCCTATAAACATTGTTACTACCAGTATAAGTTTTGATATTATTCCTAAACCTGCCGTTATCCCCATACTTAAACCTGTTGTAGAAAAATGCTGATACCACTTCATATATTACTTTATCTGTTGTAAAACTTTCTATTGATAATATAATTGTTGTAACAACAACTATATAAAAATATTGATATAACAACTATGGCTAATGCTTTATTAATCAATTCCCCAATCTATCCTTCTTTTTAAAAACTTCAACATATTCTTTTTCTTTTTAAAAACTCCAAATGCATAAAGTATTAAAAATACCAAAAGTTGTTGTTTTTATTCCTCCTCCTGTTGAACCAGGTGATGCTCCAATAAACATAAATATATATGAAATAAAAAAACTGTTGCTGGTTTTATATTCCCCAAGAGGTACAGTATTAAAACCCGCTGTTCTTAATGTTACACTTTGAAAAATGAATTTATAATTTTATCTAAGAAAATTCATATCTTTTTAAGGTACTTGAATTATTATATTCAAACATCAAAAAAATAATATTGTTCCAAAGGTTAAAAGAAAAATGTAATAAGTAAAGAAAATTTTTGAAGTTATACTTAAATTTTTTAGATTTTTCTTTTTTTATGATGACAAATGAATTTATTGTTACAAAACCTATTCCCCTAAAATAATCAAAAATGAAATAGTCAAGTTGATTAATCTATCATATTTAAAGATTTCTAAATTATTGGTAAATAGTGAAAATCCAGCATTACAAAAATGCTGACACTGAATGAAATAAGCCATAAAAAACTGATTTTTTTAATGGATAGTATTTAGAAAAAACAATAAGTTAAAAATTGAAGCTCCTGATATTTCAATTATAAATACTGTCAATAATAGATTGTTTAATAAAATTTTGTAATTCCACCATTACTATTAGAGTTTCTTTCTTCTTTTAAAAAGTTCTCTTGTTTCAAAGCTCATCTTTTTTTCCCAACTAATAAAAAAATACTATTATTGAAACTGTCATAACCCCAAGTCCACCTAATTGTATGAAAAAAATAGAATTATTAGTTGCCCAGTTGAAGTGAAAAACTTGACTTACATCAACAACAGATAAACCCTGTTACACAAATAGCTGAAACTATTGTAAATAGTGAGTCTAAAACTGATATATTTTGATTTTCTCTTAATGAAAAAGGCATTTTTTAAAAAGTATTACTCAATAAAAATTGCTATTAAAAAGCCAAATATTAATTTTCTATAAGGGATAAGTTATCCCACTTTTTAATAGACTTAATTTTTTTGCATTTTCTCCTCTCTTTTAAACATCTCTTTTTCTAACATTTTCCTCTAATTTATCCAATTTATCCAATTTTTTATCTCTTCTAACTAAAATAAAAGTAATTAATGTTGCTATACTGTCTGCTGTTGGAGCAGCATACCAAATTCCATTTAAAACCAAAAAAACTTTGGTAAGATTATTAAACAAGGTATCATAACGATAATTTGTCTGGAAAGACTTATAAAAAAAGCTCATTTTAGGGTTTTTCCACCGCTTGAAAGTAAATTGACGAAACAATTTGAAGTCCAACTATTGGGAAAAACTAGAGTATAAGCTTTTTAAACCATATTTGGCAATCTCTTTCAACTCAGGTTTATTTGTAAAGATATGAATTAAAGAATCTGAGAATAATCTTACACTTGTATAGCCAATTAAACAGATTATTGTCGCAGCAAAAATCCCTTTTATATAATGCTTCTTTTTACTCTTTTTATATTTCTTTGCTCCATAGTTATAACCTAAGATTGGCTGTATCCCTTGATTTATTCCAAAAATAGGCATAGCCATAAAAGTCATAAACGATTGTACTATTGCCATAGCACCAATAGATGTGTCTCCACCATATTTTTTTAACACTGTATTTAAAAATATATGTTACTAAACTAAATCCCTATCTGTATTGCAAAAGGCTGAACTTCCTAAAAGACAAATTTCTTTTTGATTTATAGAAATCATATCTTATATCTTTTTTTATTAATTTTTATTTTTACTTCTCTTGGACATAAAAATAATGAATAGTCCAAATCATTGATACATACTGTGAAATTATAGTAGCTATTGCAGCTCCTTTAACTCCCATTCCAAACATAAAAGATGAAAAATAGGATCTAGAACTATATTTGTTATAGCTCCTATAAGTAAAGTTCCCATTGCTATTTTTGGGACTACCATCTGATCTTATTACAGAATTTAGAACCAGTCCTAAAATTGCTGCTGGTACCCCCAAGATTTATATAGAACAGATAATTTTTTTGCATAGCTAAAAGTTTCTTTTACTTCCTCCTATAAAATAAATTATTCTATCCATATTAAAAATAAATTATTATCATAAGTATGGCAGATATAACAAGCGATAAGAATACTGCTACTCCTAAAAATCTTTCAGCTTCTTCTCTGTCCTTCATTCCTAATTTCAAAGATACTGAGGGCTGCTGAACCCTATACCAATTAATAATGAAAAATGCAAATATTAAAAATAACTACTGGAAACACAAGACCTACACCTGTTATTCCTAGATATCCTGTACCTTTTATATTTCCAATATATATTCTATCTACAACATTGTACAAAGCATTTACAAACATTCCTACAATAGCAGGAATAGAGAACTTTATAAGTAATTTTTGTTATGCTCTCAGTTTCCATAAAATTATGTTTATTTTTCCATTTCCATCCTTTTTATATCTTTTTACATGATGCCAAAATAAAAATAAGTGAGTTACATTATAATTTATTATTAAAAATTTTTGAATAAATAACTAGTAGTTTTTCAATAAGATTACTGCGACGTCCATTATTGTTGAGTGAGCCTTTTGGAGCTCACGAAACACTAATAGGCTGGCAAGTAATCGCCATATATAACTATTTTTTTATTCTACTGATGTATGTTTCATTAAACTTTCTTTAACTTCCCCAACTATCTTTTTCTGGTAATAATAGTACCAATATATCTCCTGCCATCATAACAGTTCTACCCTTAGGAATTTTTTTCAACTCCATTTCTTATTATTGCAATTATTAATACTTCTTCTGGCCAAATAATTTCTGAAATTGCCTTTCCATCCAATAAAAGATTCTGCCATAACAGGCAATTCTATTGTAACTTTTTCTTGATTTTTCCTCATCAACAAGATTGTCATCTTTTTTTCATTCTATCATATAAAATATCATATACAGGTTGTTGACCTAAAAGTTCTGTCACATAAAAAAAGAAACAACTGAAACTGTTGTTAAAAGCTAATAGTAGATGAAAACTTCCTGTCATCTCTAGTATTAAGATAACTCCTGTTATAGGTGCTCTTACAACTGCAACAAAATAAGCTGCCATTCCTAAAACTATCCAGTGTACAGTAAAGTCTGCTCCTGTAGCTGCAAATAAATCTAGACATTCTCCAAAAATCTTCCCTATAATTGCTCCCTAGAACCAACATAGGCAAGAATATTCCACCTGCAAAAACCTGTTGCATAAGAAATTGAAGTAAAAAAATAGCTTTACTATAAAAAAATTATAATAAGTGTGTAAATAATAGCTTTTTGATGAATTAAACTTTCAACTAAATCATGTCCTCCACCTGTTACTTCAGGTAAAACAAAACATAAAAATAAAATGAAACTGTCATTACAAAACATACTTTTATTTCTCTTGGAAGTTTTAACTCCATTGAATATATCTTGAGATTTTTACTAAAGATACTGTAAATAATTTTCCAAAGAATGCTATTATTACTCCAAAAATTATATATAAGAAAAAAATTGAAAAATATGGATTTATATCTAATGGATACTTTTATCACAATATCAAAAAGATGTTTGAACTCCAAAAACTCTTCTTCCTACAAAGTCTGCTGCTATACTTGAAACAAAAGCACATATTAATAATTTTCCACTTAAGTATTTATGAATTTCTTCTATACTGAACATTACTCCTGCAAGCGGTGCTCCAAAAAGCTCCTGAAAGACCTGCACTAGAACCACTTGTCAACAAATAATTTCTTTCTACTGTATCTTTTTAAATAATTTTGAAACTCCATAACCTACATAAGATCCTAGTTGAACAGATGGCCCTTCTCTTCCTAGAGATAGTCCTGCTCCTATACCTAAAACTCCAGCAACAAATTTTGATATCAATTCAAAAAAACCAATTTTTATAATCTATTCTTCCTAAGATAAGTCCTTTTAACTTGAGGTATTCCACTTCCTGAAGTCTTAGGAAACTTTTTTTAAATAAGTAATTTACAATAAGTCCTATCCCAATAAATAGTGCCCAAACTTTTAATAATGCCATTGGATTATTTAAGTTTACTTCTGAAAAATATTCTCTTCTAATTACTCCTATTTTTTCCCTAAGCCCCATCTATAACAAGAAACTATAGCTCCTGTTATAAGTCCAACACACAAACAAGCTAAATAAAGTTTTTCCATTTCCTTTATAGAGTTTCTCGACCATACTTTTTCGCATCATTCATAATTATCCCCTTAGTTTAATTTTTTTATTAGCAGATAGTTCCACCAGATTTTTATATCAGTTTCTACATTAAAAATTGTCTCAATAATAATTATTATTCCCTTTAAGATATTATCTAAGCTCATACTTGGAGTATTAGCTTTTTCCTATAACTTGCTCTGGTATATAAGGTATATGCACAAAACCAGATTTTATTCCTTTATATTTTTTTCAATTAAATATCTAACCCCATAGAAAACATGATTACATACAAAAGTTCCTGCTGTATTCGAAATTGAAGAAGGAATATTATTTTTTGAAAGTTCCTCTTGAATTGACTTTTATTGGTAATGTTGAAAAAAATAAGCATTTTTCTCCATCTTCAAAAATATTTTTCATCTATGGGTTGATTTCCTTCATTATCTTTTTATTCTAAAAATCATCTATATTTATTGCAACTCTTTCTATTGAAATACTTGCCCCTACCTCCAGCTTGTCCAATAGAAAGAACATAATCAGGTCTATAACTTTCAATTTCCTTTTCTATTTTTTTCTACTGATTTTTTATATACTGTTGGAATTTCTAAAAATTCTAACTTCATTTTCTCCGATTTTTTTAGGTAATAACTTTTATAACTTCCAATGCAGGATTTACTTTTTTTCTCCTCCAAAAGGATCAAAAACCTGTAACAAGAATTTTTTTCATCTCTCCTCCTATCTAAACAAAAACAGCACCTATCATTTAAGTGCTTTTTTTATTAATTATATTCTTTTATTTTTTTATATGTCAACTATAGTATTAACTTGTGTTATATGTATTAATAGAGTATAATATTAAAGAAATTTTTAGAAAGGGCTGATTAAATGAAAAAGTATTTTAAATTATTTATATTAATGTTACTAGTTTTTTTCTTACTCTTATGCAGGGGTAATGCCTGAAACTGATTGGAAAAGTAAAAAAATTTAAAAGGTAAAGTTAAATCTATGGTTAAGACTGAATATGAATATGATAGTTCAGGGAAGCTAGAAAAAAACTCGACTAACAGAAACTTATTTTTAATGAACAAGGCTATATAACAGATGAAGTTCAATATGTAGATAATAGATTAAATCAAAGTATAATATAAAAAAATAATAGTGATGGATTACCTATAAAAAAAGATGAAGTCAGTAGGGTATATAGTTATAAATATGAAGAAACAAAAAGATGGGAATTTACTTGTAACTATCAAAGAAGAATATGTAGACAAAAAAACATTTTTCCAAGCTTAGAAAAAAATAACTTATAATAAAAAAACGGGAAAAAGTTCATCATTTAGTTTATTCAGGTGAAGAATTAATAACAAATGATACATATATCTACAATAAAAAAAGGTAATTTAATTGAGATAAAAGATAATACCTTTCCCAGAAAATAGTATGAAAATAACATATAATTACAAGACAAATGGAGATTCTGAAAAAAACAACTGAGGTAGCTACTGCAAAGTGGACATATCTCTATGATAAAAAAATGGAAATGAAAAAGTATATCTCTATGATTAAACAAGGCTCACAAGGAAAAACCTAAAATTTCTATATATTTAAAATTTAAAAGATATAACAAGAGATGAACATGGAAATTTAACAAGAAGTACTTCAGTTAGATATGATTATTCAAAAAAAGAAAGAAAAGCAGTATATATAAAAAGCTTGAAAATAAGTATGAATATTATAAATAGAAGGGATTGATTAAGTGAAAAATATTTTTAAATTATTTATGTTAATGTTACTAGTTTTTCTCTTACTCTTATGCAGGAGTAATGCCTGAAACTGAGTGGGCAAAAAGAGGATTAAAAAGGTAAAAGTTAAATCTATGATTAAGACTGAGTATGGATATGAAAATTCAGGAAAAAAATAAAATTTACTAGTTTAGTTAAAAACAGAATTTAATGAAAGAGGATATATAACAAGAGAATCTTTTACAAGAGATGGAGTGGAATATAAAATTGTTCAATATCAATTTGATAAAAAAATGGCTTTATAGCTAGAAGGATTGAAGAAGTTCCTCAAGCAAGTATTAACAACTATAAATATTCGTATAAATATTCGAAAGATGGAAATTTAATTGAGAAAGCTGAATTGGTGGAAAGAGTTAGAGGATACTATCCAATGTATGATATAATAACTTATAATAAAACTTGGAAAAGAAATTAATGAGTTAAAATATGTAGAAGGTAAACTAGAGGGAGATGTCTCAACTTTTCTATAATGAAAGAGGAGATGCGACAGAGGTAAAAAAATAATCTAAATCCTGATTATCCATATATCTTAATTTATTATGACTACCATAAAGATGGTGGATATGAAAAAAACAGTAGATGGAAGTGGTAGAAGAAGTTTCGTTGTTGTTGATAAAAATGGCTTTCAAAGAGAATTGGCATATGTTCTTTTCTTTGGTTCAAGAAATCAGTAGTTCAGCTTGATATATATGAAAAAAATATCAATGAAAAAAAGAGATAAATATGGTAATATAACTGAATTCACTTCTGTTAGATACGATGTTTTTAGAGAATAATAAAAGCTAAAGCAGAAGATATCTATAAACAACTTAGAGAACAAAAATTAAAAAAATTGGTGTTAGTGGAAAAGTAGAAATAACTTATGAATACTATAATTAAAAAAATTTGGAAGGAGACAAAAAAATAAAATGAATGAATTAGATAAAAACTATTCACCTAATGAGATAGAAGAAAAGTGGTATAAGATATGGGAGGACTCAAAGTATTTTTGCAGCAAGTCTTTCATCAGAAAAAGGAAAACTATTCTATAGTTATACCACCTCCAAATGTAACAGGAATTTTTACATATGGGGCACGTTTTTAAATAACTCTATTCAAGATACTTTAATAAGATACAATAGAATGAGAGGTAAAAAAATACTCTTTGGATGCCAGGTTGTGACCATGCTGGAATAGCAACTCAAAAATAAAGTTGAAAGAAAAATTAGCAGAAGAAGGATTGAAAAAGAAGATATAGGTAGAGAAAAAAATTCCTTGAAATGACTTGGGAATGGAAAGACAAAATATGGAGGTATCATAACTCAACAATTAAGAAAGTTAGGAGCTTCACTTGACTGGGATGAGAAAGATTTACTATGGACGAAGGACTTTCTTTTGCAGTTAAAAATCTTTAATGACTTATATCATGATGGATTAATTTATCAAGGTGAATATATGGTAAACTGGTGTCCTTCTTGTGGTACTGCACTTGCAGATGATGAAGTTGACCACGAAGAAAAAAAGATGGACATCTATGGCAAAATAAAATATCCTATAAAAGGATTCTGATGAATATATAATAATCGCTACTTCAAGACCTGAAACTATGCTTGCTGACGTGGCAGTGGCAGTTCACCCTGAAGACGAAAGATACAAGCATTTAATAGGAAAAACTTTAATTTTACCATTAGTTAATAGAGAAATTCCTGTTATTGCAGATGAATATGTTGATAAAGAATTTGGAACAGGAGCTTTTAAAAATTACTCCTGCACATGACCCTAATGACTATAATTTAGGGAAAAAAATATAATCTGCCTGTAATAAATATGTTAACTCCTGATGGAAAAAAATAGTTAATGATTATCCTAAATATGCAGGGACTTGATAGATTTGAAGCTAGAAAGAAAATAGTTGAGGACTTAAAAGAACAAGCTTTCTTTATAAAGACTGAACATTTACACCACGCAGTAGGACAATGTTATAGATGTCAAACTGTTATTGAACCAAGAGTATCTCCTCAATGGTTTGTTAAAATGAAACCTCTTGCTGAAAAAGCACTTGAAGTTGTAAGAAATGGTGAAATAAAAATTCTTCCTAAGAGAATGGAAAAAAATTTATTATAACTGGTTAGAAAATATAAGAGATTGGTGTATATCAAGACAAATTTGGTGGGGACATAGAATACCTGCTTGGTATGGACCAGATAGACATGTTTTTGTTGCTATGGATGAAGCTGAAGCAAAGGAACAAGCTAAAAAACATTATGGGCATGATGTTGAATTATCTCAAGAAGAAGATGTTTTTAGATACTTGGTTCTCATCTGCACTTTGGCCATTCTCAACAATGGGTTGGCCTGAAAAACTAAGGAATTAGATTTATTCTATCCTACAAATACATTAGTAACAGGAGCAGACATCATATTCTTCTGGGTTGCAAGAATGATAATGTTTGGTATGTATGAACTTAAAAAGATACCATTTAAAAATGTGTTCTTCCATGGAATAGTAAGAGATGAAATTGGTAGAAAGATGTCAAAATCTCTTGGAAACTCTCCTGATCCACTTGACTTAATAAAAGAGTTTGGAGTAGATGCTATAAGATTTTCTATGATATATAACACTTCTCAAGGGCAAGATGTACACTTCTCAACTGACTTACTAGGAATGGGAAGAAACTTTTGCAAATAAAAATTTGGAATGCTGCAAGATTTGTTATTATGAACTTAGAAGGTTTTGATGTAAAATCTGTAGATAAAACTAAATTAGATTATGAACTTGTTGATAAATGGATAATTTCAAGATTAAATGAAACTGCAAAAAGAAGTAGAGGATTGTTTAGAAAAATTTGAACTTGATAATGCTGCTAAAAGCAGTTTATGAATTCTTAAGAGGAGATTTCTGTGATTGGTATGTTGAAATTGCAAAAAAATCAGACTTTATAATGATGACGAAGATAAGAAAATTTCTAAATTAACAGCACAATATATGCTTTGGACTATCTTAGAACAAGGATTGAGATTACTTCATCCATTTATGCCATTTCATCACAGAAGAAATTTGGCAAAAAAATTAAAGTAGATGGTGAAACTATCATGCTACAACAATATCCTGTAGCTGATAATAATCTAATAGATGTTAAAATTGAAAAAAATCTTTTCGAATATATAAAAGAAGTTGTTTCTTCACTTAGAAATATAAGAGCAGAAAAAGGAATTTCTCCTGCTAAACCTGCAAAAGTAGTTGTATCAACTTCTAATTCAGAAGAATTAGAAACTCTTGAAAAAGAATGAGTTATTCATCAAAGAAAATTAGCTAATTTAGAAGAATTAACTTGTGGAGCAAACTTAGAAGCTCCTGCACAAAGTTCTTTAAGAGTAGCTGGAAACTCATCAGTATATATGATATTAACAGGACTTTTTAAATAATGAAGCAGAAATTAAAAAGATTAATGAACAACTTGCTAAATTAGAAAAAGAATTAGAGCCTGTAAACAGAAAAATTATCTGATGAAAAGTTCACTTCAAAAAGCTCCTCAACATATAATTGATAGAGAGCTAAGAATACAAAAAAAGAATATCTTGATAAGATAGAAAAGTTAAAAAGAAAGTTTAAAAAGTTTTGAAGAATAGATAAAAGTTATTATATAGGTAAATTTTAGAGGAGGGATAAAAATTGAAAGAAGTAAAAAGACTCAAAAATGGGAACATTATCTCTCAAGGAGCAGGAAAATTTGATAATTACTGTGTTTTCATTGACGGATATGCACCTAGAGATGAAGAATATTTTAATTTTTATAGAAAAATCAAAAATTTACGGAAAAGATAAAATATATAGTGACTTTAAATACATATACAGTAAAACTGAAAAGACATTGATAAAGAAATTTTTAACAAATATAGAAAAATTTTCTTCTCATTATAAAAAAATGATGCAATTGACTTTGAAAAATGGTTTACTGTTATATATTTAGAATGATTGCTGAAGAAAATAAAAAAATGCTATACTAGGCAAGAAAAATAAAAGGACTTGCAATGTATCAGATTATGATGGGAAATTTTTTCAGCTAAGGAAGCTGCAAAATTATAGTAAGGGAAAGAAAGCTTCTGAATTATTAAAAGAATGTAATGCAATAGGAATATACTAGTCAAAAATTAAAAAGGATTTAAAGTTTTTCTTTTAAGTCCTTTTTAATTTAAAAATCGTAAAATACGATATTTATTTTACAAATTTAAATAAATATGATATATTTAAATTAGTTCTAAATAGAACTATTTAAAAGATAAATAAAAGGAATGATATATATGCAAAGATTAGGTGGCTTTTTTAATAACAAAAATTAAAAACAATTACAGAGTAGAGCACTAGCACAGTGTATAAGTGAACAAGGTATAGATGCTTTTTAGTGGAGAACAAGGAAAGATTTTATTTGTGCTTTGGCAAAAAGATAAAATCACTCAAAAAGAATTAGCAACTGAAACAGGTTTAGCTAAGAATACAATTACAGTTATGCTTTGAAAAATGGAAAAATAACTTAATAAAAAGAATAACAGATGAAAATGACAAAAGAAAATCATTGGTAATTTTTAACAGAACATGCAAAATCTTTAAAAATGTTCTGATAAAATTTCAGATAAAATGTTAAAGAAGATGTACAAAGGTTTTAGTGAAGAAGAGATTGATAATTTTGAAGAATATTTACATAGAATTATCAAGAATTTTTGAAGAAAAAAAGGAAGGTGATAGATAATGGTAAATCAATTGGTGAAATTATTGACAGAAGACTTTAATTTTTTCTTAATCTAACAGTGGAACATATTTTTAATTTCATTGTTAGCTATAAGTATTGCTAAGTGTATTAGGTATTATTCTAGGAATAATAATCAGTGAATATAGAAGATTTTCAGGTCTAATATTGGGAACTGTCAATATACTTTTATACTATACCTTCAATAGCACTATTGGGATTTTTTTATTACTATCACAGGAGTTGGGAATACAACAGCACTTATTGCTTTAATAATATATGCACTTTTACCGATAATAAGAAGCACATACACAGGAATTGTAAATATAAATCCTTTGATTATTGAGGCATCAGAGGGAATGGGAAGTACAAAATTACAACAACTATTCAAGGTTAAATTACCTTTAGCATTGCCTGTTTTTGATGTCTGGTATTAGAAATATGGTTACAATGACAATAGCACTTGCAGGTATAGCTTCATTTGTTGGAGCAGGAGGCTTAGGGGTTGCAATTTATAGAGGTATAACAACTAATAATTCAGCTATGACTTTTTAGGAAGTTTACTAATAGCAATCTTAGCCTTAATTTTTGATTTTTATATTAGGAATCATAGAGAAAAGATTGACTAACCATAAAAGAACAAAGTATAAAGTGAATTTTAAACTTATAATTTTTAGGGCTTTTTCATAATTATATTCGGAACATATTTTTTTCTTTAAATTCAAAGAAAGATAAAACTATAAATATTGCAACAAAACCTATGACAGAGGGCTATATTTTAGGACAAATGTTAACCGAACTTATTGAACAAGATACAGATTTAAAAGTTAATATCACAAATGGAGTTGGTGGTGGAACTTCCAATATACACCCTGCGATAGTAAAGGAGAGTTTGACCTATACCCCTGAATATACAGGAACTTCCTGGGAAGCTGTATTGAAAAAGAAGGTAGCTATGATGAAAGTAAATTTGATGAATTACAAAAAAAGAATATAAAGAAAAAAATACAATTTAGAATATGTAAATTTATATGGTTTTTAATAATACTTATGGTTTAGCAGTAAATAAGGATATTGCAGAAAAATATAATTTAAAAAAACATATAGTGATTTAGCAGCAGTATCAAATAATTTAATTTTTTTGGTGCAGAATATGATTTCTTTGAAAGAGAAGATGGCTATAAAGAATTACAAAAAGTATATAATGTGGATTTTAAAAAAAGAAAAATAGATATGGATATCGGGCTTAAATATCAAGCTATGAAAGATAAGAAAATTGATGTTATGGTAATTTTTACAACAGACGGACAACTGGCAATATCTGATGTAGTTGTTTTTAGAAGATGATAAAAAGATGTATCCATCATATAGAGCTGGAACAGTTGTAAGAAGTGAGATTTTATCTAAATATCCAGAGTTAAAAGCAGTTTTAGAAAAATTAAATAACATCTTGGATGATAAAACAATGGCAGATTTGAATTATCAAGTTGAAAGTGAAGGAAAGAAACCAGAAGATGTAGCAAGAGAATATTTACAAGAAAAAGGTTTATTGGAGGTGAAACAATGATAGAATTTAAAAATATTAGCAAGAGTTATGGAAAATCAAGAAGTAATAAAAGATTTTTAATTTGACTATTGAATGTGGAACTTTCTTAACTATCATAGTTCATCAGGTTCTGGGAAAACAACAATTTTTAAAAATGATAAATGGTCTTATAAAAGGCTGATAAAGGAGAAGTACTGATAAATGATAAAAAAATATTCAAGATGAAGATTTAATTGAACTTAGAAGAAAAAAATAGGTTATGTAATTCAAGGAAATATTTTTATTTCCACATTTAACAGTTTTTGAAAAATATTGCCTATGTATTAAATTTAAAAATATGATAAAAAAAGAAATTGAAAATATAGTAAATGAAAAATGGATATGTTAAATCTTTCAAGAGATTTAAAAGATAGACTACCAGATGAACTATCAGGTGGACAACAACAGAGAGTTGGAATAGCAAGAGCCTTGGCAGCAAAACCCCTGATATAATATTGATGGATGAGCCATTTGGAGCAGTTGATGCTATCACTAGATATCAGTTACAAAAAGATTTAAAGGAATTACATAGAAAGACAGAGGCAACTATTGTCTTTATAACTCACGATATAACAGAAGCTTTTAAAGCTAGGAACAAAGGTTTTAGTATTGGATAAAGGAGAAATTCAGCAATACGATGTACCTAAAAATATTTGTTCTAATCCTAAAAATGACTTTTGTGAAAACAATTATTAAAAAAATGGCAGAGATGTAGAACAAATTTTTAAAAATGATATAATAAAATACAGAAAATATAGAGGAGGCTAATTATGAAAAATTTATGATTTTACTGTAAAAAAATAGAAAAAGGTGAAGATGTTTCTTTTAGAAAATTTTAAAGGAAAAGTTTTATTGATTGTTAATACTGCAACTAGATGTGGATTTACACCACAATATGACGAATTAGAAGCTCTATACTCAAAAATATAACAAAGATGGTTTTTGAAGTTTTAGACTTCTTTGTAATCAATTTGAAATCAAGCTCCAGAAAGTGATGATGAAATCCATACTTTCTGTCAATTGAATTACAAAGTTAAATTTGACCAATTTGCAAAAGTTGAAGTTAATGGTGAAAAATGCTATACCACTTTTTCAAATATTTACAAGAACAAAAAAAGGATTTACTGGCTTTTGATCCTAAAGCATAAACTAACTTCTATACTTAATGAAATGCTTTTCAAAAATGATCCTGACTTCGCTAAAAATCTGATATTAAAATGGAATTTTACTAAATTTTTAGTAGATAAATCTGGAAATGTTGTAGCAAGATTTGAACCTACAACAGGTGCTGAAGAAATAGAAAAAGAAATCAAAAAAATATCTATAAAAATAAAATCAGAGCTATTGCAAAGTTAAAATTTTAATCTAAAAGTAAAAAAATAAGTGAGTTACGAATGGAAATTTTAGATAAAAATCAAATAGAATGAGCCGAGCAAATGCAGGAGTGTCTGAGTGTAATGAGTTTCCTGATTTGCAGCGAATTCTTGATTTTTATCGTTAAGAAATTTACTCAGTAACGAACTATTTTTTTACTTTTTGTGAATTTTGCAATAGCCTTTTTTTCATAATTAAATATTTGTATAAAATATTAATAAGGAGGTTAGACTTTGTTTAAGAAATTTATTTCATATTATAAGCCTCATAAGAAAAATGTTTTTAGATTTACTAGCAGCTTTTTCTTATTTCTATTTGTGATTTATTCTATCCTATATTAACTCGTTCAATATTATATGATTTTTATCCCAAATAGAAAATTAAAAACAATTTTTTTATTTCTATTTATCTTAGCATTAATCTATATTTTTAAAAATGCTATCCAATTATTTTTGTTGGCTACTATGGACATATTGTTGGAGTAAAAATACAAGCAGATATGAGAAGAGATTTATTTAAGCATATTCAAAAATATGCCCATATCTTATTTTTGACAAGAATCAAACTGGGGATATTATGTCAAGGATAGTAAATGACCTGATAGATATTTTCAGAACTTGCTCACCATGGACCTGAAGATGTTTTTCATATCAGGTGTTCTAGTTTTAGGTTCTTTTTTTCTATCTAATTAATTTAAATCCTCTATTAACTTGTATAGTTTTTGTCTTTATTCCAATTTTAGCCCTACTTACTATTTTTCCTAAGAAAAAGAATGATGAGAGCCTTTTGCTGAAACTAGAACTACTGTTGGTGCTATAAATGCAAATTTATCAAATTCTATTTCAGGAATTAGAGTCTCTAAATCTTTTAATAATAGCAAGTTTGAATTTAAAAATTTGAAGAAGGAAACTCAAAAATACATAATTGCAAGAAAAGCAGCATATTTTTGGCTAGCAGTCTTTTCAAGGTGGAGTTTACTATATCATAGATACTCTTTATCTTGTTATGCTTTTTAAGTGGAACATTATTTACTTATTACGAGAAAATCACTGTAGTAGATTTTTGTAACATATATGCTATTTGTTAACTTGTTAATAACTCCTGTAAAAAGGCTTATTAACTCAGTAGAACAATTTCAAAATGGAATGAGTGGCTTTTAGAAGATTCTATGAAGTAATAACTGTTCCTCAAGAAGAAGAAGGTAAAATTGAAGTTGGAAAGCTAGAAGGTGACTATAGCCTTTGATAATGTAACTTTTTAGATATGAAGAAAATGAAAAATGTTTTTTTGAAAAATTTCTCTTTAAATATTAAGGCTGGAACAAATGTAGCTTTTAGTTGGTGAATCAGGAGTTGGTAAAAGTACTATTTGCCATTTAATTCCAAGATTCTATGAAATTTTATCTGGTAAAAATTACTATAGATGACATAGATATTAAAGATATGACCTTATCTTCACTTAGAAAGAATATAGGGATTGTAAGTCAAGATGTATTTTTTTATTTACAGGAACTATAAAAAGAAAATATCTCCTATGGAAAATTAGATGCTACTGATGAAGAAATTTATAAAGCAGCTAAGTATGCAAATATCCATGACTATATTATGACTTTAGAAAAAAAGGATATGATACTCAAGTTGGTGAAAGAGGTATTCGTTTATCTGGTGGACAAAAACAAAGAATTTCTATTGCTAGAGTATTTTTAGCTAATCCTCCTATTCTAATTTTAGATGAGGCAACAAGTGCTTTTAGACAGTATAACTGAAAGAAATATACAAAAATCTCTAGATGAACTTAGTGAAGGTAGAACGACTTTAGTGGTTGCTCATAGACTTACAACTGTAAGAAAAAGCTGATGTCATAATTGTTATCACAAAAGATGGAATAGCTGAAATGGGAAATCATGATGACTTAATGAAACTAGAAGGAATTTATTATAAATTAAATCAGTTTTAAAAATAAAAACTGTTACAAATTAATTAAAAAGTAAAAATAGTTCGTTACTGAGTAAATTTCCATTCGTAACTCACTTATTTTTACTTTTAAATTCAGATTATAATATACAGTTTTTATTTTTATTTTTTAATGAACGTTTGTATTCTCTAAAAACTATTCCATCTATCGTGGAACCACATCCATTGTTCTGGATGTTTTTCTAATAACTATCTTCCATAATATTTATTAGATATTGCACATTGTTTTTGTACATCTTCCTTGAAAATTACCTGTCTTTTTCAATTCTATTTCATCTGTGACATAGATGGTAATCGTGTTATCATCATTAAAAGTGTTATAGACAAGTAAGAAAGGTAAGTCAAACTTCAATGCCATTGATACTGCTCCACTAGGTGCTTTTTGTTTCCTTTACCAAAGAAATTAATTATTGCTCCTTTATCTCTATGGTCAGAAAAATAGTGCAATAACTTTCTTTTTCTCTCAACTTAGAAATTAAAACTCTACTTGTTCTTTTCATTTTTCTATTACTCCATATAATTTGCTTTTACTTCTAAGTCTTTGTGATATAGTCATTTATATATGGATTTCTTTGCTTTTTAGCAACAGTAATAATTTTATTCTCACCTGTACAAACTGTGCTTGCTTCCATATTCTCATGCATAGTAGCAGCCATAACCCCTTTTATTTTTACAAGCATTCAACATACTTTCTTGATTTATAATTTTTATGTTTTAGGATTCTTTAGATATTTATCAAACCATAGTGAGCATAAGAAAGCCTTTTATCATTATTCTAAAAGATTTTTCTTGCAATCTTTTTCAATTTCCTCGTCACTCTTTTTCAGGAAAAAGCCATTTTCAAATTCATAAGAGCTGTCATTCTTCTACTTTTAATTAATTTATATGTAAAGATTTCCTATCTCCAAACTTAAATCTCAATTTTTCAGGTAATAAAGAGTAATAAAAATAAAAATCTAGCAACAATATATTGAATAAAAATACATAGTAAAATCTCCTTTAAATTTTTCTAATTTATTATAACATATTTTACAGACTTGCTATTCTATAAATATGTTATAATATTCGATGAATAAAAATACTTTGAGGTAAAAATGAAAATTGGAATAATTGGTGCTATGCACGAAGAAATAGTTGAATTAAAAACTTCAATGACTGACATAAATGAAATAGAAATTAGTAATTTAAAATTCTATGAAGGAAAAACTATGCTCAAAAAGATGTTGTATTAGTAGAAAGTGGTATAGGAAAAAGTTAATGCTGCAATATCTACAACTCTTTTAATTTCTAATTTTAAAGTTGACAAAAATAATATTTACAGGAGTTGCTGGAGCAGTTAATCCTGATATTAAAGTTACTGATATTGTTATTGCTACTGATTTAGTTGAATCTGATATGGATGTAACAGCTGGTGGAAAACTACAAATTAGGAGAAATTCCTAGAATGAAGAGTTCTAATTTTAAAGCTGATCCTTATCTTTTTACTTTAGCTGACTCAGTTGCTACAAAACTTTTTGGAACTGAAAGAGTTCACAAAGAAGAATAATAAGTAGAGATGAATTTGTAGCTTCATCTGAAAAAGTAAAAACTTAGAGAAATTTTTTGAAGCTGAATGTGTTGAGATGGAAGGGCTGCAGTAGCTCATGTTCTGTGAAGTTTTAAATGTACCATTTATAGTTTTAAGATCAATTTCTGATAAGGCTGATGATGAAGCTGGGGAATGACTTTTGATGAGTTTGTAAAAATTGCAGCGAAAAATTCAAAATCAATAGTATGAAGGAATTTTATCAATAATAAAATAGATGGAGGAAAAATGAATATCGATAGCTTTACTAGAAGAATTATATGCTTATTCTATGTTTAGTATAAGACTTGGTTTAGATAATATTAAAGAAATTTGTAAACACTTAGGAAATCCACAAAAATTCATATAAGGTTATACATATAACTGGAACTAATGGTAAAGGACTCTGTTTCAACAACTGTTGAAAGAATCCTAATAGATGCTGGATATAAGGTTGGAAAATACACTTCACCTCATATACTTGAATTCAATGAAAGAATATCTTTTTAATGACAAGTATATCAGTAATGAAGATGTTGCCAAATATTATGAAAAAGTCAAAAAGATTATCGAAGAACATAAAAATACAAGCAACTTTCTTTGAAGTTACAACTGCTATGATGTTTGACTATTTTCAAAAAGATATGAAGGCTGAATATGTAATTTTTAGAAGCTGGTATGGGTGGAAGATATGATGCAACAAATATCTGTAATAATATCTGTATCAGTGATAACTAATGTTAGCTTAGAGCATACAGAGTACTTTAGGAGATACTATTTATAAAATAGCAACTGAAAAAGCTGGGATAATTAAAAACTGTCCTTACACTATCTTTGCTGATACAATCCTGATGTAAAAAGCAATTGAAGAAGTTACAGATAAATATGTAAATGTCTTAGATAAATATAAAGATAGTACATATAAACTTGATTTTTAATACTTTTTACAACTAAATATAAATATAAATGGAAATATCTATGAATATTCACTTTTTGGTGATTATCAATATAAAAACTTTCTTATGTGCCTATGAAGTTTGTAAAAGTACTTAGGTATAGATGAAAAATATAATAAAAAGAAGCGATTAAAAAGGTTGTGTGGCAATGTAGATTTGAAGTATTCTCTAAAAAAATCCTCTTGTGATTTTTGATGGTGCTCATAATGCTGCTGGTGTTGAAGAACTTATAAAAATTGTAAAAACAACATTTTTCAAAAAGATGAAGTTACTGTGTTAGTATCTATTTTTAAAAAGATAAAGATAGAGTTTCAATGTTTAAAAACTAAATGAAATATCTTCTAGTATAGTCTTAACATCTATACCAAAACAATCCAAGAGCTTCGACAGCAAAGAGAATTATATGACTATGTTGAAAATAAGAAAGATTTTGAATATGAAGAAGATCCAATAAAGGCATATAATTTAGCTTTTAAGTAAAAAGAGAAAAGCTAACTGTATGCTGTGTTCTTTCTACATTTTTAATTAAGCTAAAAGAGGGGTTAAATGGATAGAATGCAAAAATCATCAAACTAGGAGAAGCCTGAAAATAAAAGCAAGAAGCTTCTAAAAAGAAAGATAGCTCTAACACTAATAATGCTAAAAATAAGGCTACATAAATACTAACCAAAAGTTCAACCTAAGGTTAAGAAAAACTAGCTTTGAATTTCCAAAATTTCTTAACTTTATAGTTTTTTGTATTTATCGCTTTTACTTTCTTTATGTATAAAAAGTTTCTAACCAAGAAAAGTTAGAACTAAGCTTTTAGTAGAAAATACAACTAAACAAGTAGTTGCAGCTATGAATCTTAGAAATAATGAATTTTATGGTGGAACTAAAACAGAAATAAAAAGAGGAAAAAGTTGAAAAAGTAAAAAGAAGAAAAGAAACTTGAAGAAGATATAGTTGAAACCCTAAAGAGGTACCAAAAGAAACAACTATTGAGAAGAAAAACTGAAGTGCCTAAAGGAAGAGAAGGCTCCTGTTGTAAATGACAAAAGAGTTTAAAGCAGAAGCTAAAAGCCGAAGAAAAAGAAACCCTATAGCTAAGACTGATGAGCCTCAAAAAGAAGAGAAAGAAAGTTGAAAAACCTACAGGCTGAGACCATAAGGTTGAAGAAAAAGCTAAACCCAAAGAAGTTACTTGAAAAAGAAAACTGAGAACTCCTAAAGAGGAGTAAAAGTTGAGACTAAAAACTGAGGAACCTCAAAAAGAAGAAAAGAAAGTTGAAAAACCTAAACCAAAAAGAAGCTACTTCTGAGAAGAAAACTGAGCTTTAAAGAAGAGAAAAGCTACAAAAAGGTTGGAAGAAGCTATAGAAGAAGGTAGAGAAACAGTCAAAAAGTTATATATAGAGAAAGAAAAGAAAGAAGAGAAGAAAACTGAAGAAAAGGCTAAGACTGAAGAGAAAAATCTACTGTAAAAAGCTGGAAGAAGCTAGAAGTAGAAAGAAGAAAAGCTGCTACTAAAAAGGTTGAAGAAACTAAAAAGAAGTAAAGAAAGAAGAAAAGAAAACTGAAAAAGAAAGAAGTTAGAAGAAATAAAAAAACTATTAAAACTAAAAAGAACCTGCTGAACATTTAAGCTAATGAACAAGTGAAGGTAAATTAAACAAAGAGATCAAAGAGGTTGAGGGGACTTACATCCTTAAAAACTATATGGAGGAGATATGCCACACATACCACTGTCAGAGAAATTGCAGATTCATTAAATTTAGAAAATATTAAATGAAGGAAATTTAGATTTAAAAATTGATATCCCTAATATTCATCAAATTGACTGAGAACTTGTTGGCTTTTTAGATCAAAAGATAGTGATGAGCTAAATAGATATATCAATATCTCGTAGCTTAAAAAGAATCAAGATTTATGGCTACTTTTTCTAAGGAAAGAAAAGAAAAGTTATTTCCGAATATATGGCTCTTTGATTTCAGCTCTAATCTTTTCAAAAGATGCTATCATAGCTGAAGAATTCTATTATTATGCTAAAAATACAACAAAAATATTCTTTAAGCAATGAAAAAGCTTCGTTACTGTTAGAAAAATTAAAAATTTTTCTTTCTAGGCACTTTCTATTGAAGAAGAATATGAAGATTATTCTCTTATGGAAATTCATGGTGTTGGAGTATTGATGACAGGTTATTCAAATGCTAGAAAAGGTGTTATGATAGAGCTACTTGAAAGAGGTCATCGTATGATAACAGATAAAAATCTAGTTATACGTCGTATTGATGAAAAATGACTTTGCTCGGTTACAATGGAAAAAGAAAGTAAAGCTGGAGCATTTTTATCTAGAAGATATACTAAAAATGGTTCTGTTGATGTTACAGATCATTTTTGGAGTAAAAATCAACAAGAATAAAGAAAAAGATAAATATACTTATAGTTTTAGAAGAATGGAAAGAAAAGAATTCTATGATAGACTTGGGCTTGATACAATATGAAACTTTTTGTTGGTGAAAAATACAAAAGTTTGTTATACCTGTGAGAAAAGGAAGAAAATCTAGCTGTTATCATTGAAACAGCAGCCCTATCATTTAGATTAAAAAAAGAATGGGACACAATACTCCTTTAGAAATTTCTTAATAAATCTCAAGAAATAATACAAAAAGAAAAAGAGAGGGAAGAAAAATATGAATACAAATAGTTTAGTAGTTACAAAAACTAATAAATGAGTTTGATTTAGAAGTAAAATATGTAGAGATAAAGTGACAAGTACATATATAAAATCTTCTAATGTGTACCGTCCCTCTTGTCGCTTATAGGATTTTTGATTTAATAGAAGAAGTTTCTAATATAGGTATACAAATATTTTCAAAAATGGAATTTAATTTCTTAGAAAAAACTTTTGCCTCACAGAAAGAATTAACAATTTAAAATTCTTGTCTTTTGATATACCCATGATAGTACTGACAGAAGATGCTAATGTTCCTGATTACTTTGAATTAGTACAAAAAGTGGACATATTTTAACTATTGTCTATATAAAAATCTTCTCAAATAATTGCAAACTTTAATAACTACTTGGACTCTTTCTTCTCAGAAACAATATGTGTCCATGGAGTTTTTAGTTGAGCTTTTTGGTTTTGGGAGTTTTACTTACAGGTAAAAAGTGGAATAGGAAAAAGTGAAACAGCGTTAGAGCTTATACATAGAGGTCACAGACTTATAGCGGATGACTATGGTTAAATTCTATAGAGATACTCAAGGAGACATTGTAGGTAAATCAGCTGAACTTCCATTCTTTATGGAAATAAGAGGTTTAGGAATCATAGATATAAAACTTTATATGGAATGAGTTCTGTAAGATTATCTAAAAGATTGGATATGATAATAGAGCTAAAAAGCACTTGATAACTCTGATTATATGTCAGCTCCAACAACTCACCTATATGAAGATGTACTAGGTAAACCTATTAAGAAAAGAATACTTGAAATTTCTTCAGGTAGAAATGCTGCCATGGTTGAAGTTATGGTTATGGACTATATGTCTGGTTTACTTGGTCAAAAATAAAAAGAAAGGAAAAATATAAATTGAAAGAATTTATTGAAAAATTTTAAAGAAATAAAAACCTATTATTGAAGAAAATCAAAATATTATACTAACGGGCTCATGTCAATCCTGATGGTGATGCTGTAGGTTCAGGTTTAGGACTATTTCTTTCATTAAAAGAAACTTATAAAAATAAGAATATTAGATTTGTTTTACAAGATAGTATTCCCTATACTACCAAATTTTTTAAAAGGGCTCTGAAGAAATAGAAACATATAGCAGTAAAGAAAAAGTATTCAACTCGATTTATTGATATTTTTAGATTCAGCTACAAGAGAAAGAACTGGAGAAACTGGAAAAATATAGAAGCAAAAACTTAGTATTAATATCGATCATCATATGAGTAATCCGTTATGGAGATGTAAACTGTGTTATAACATATATCTACTCTTCAACTTCCTAGAAATTGTTTATCACTTTATCAAATATATGGGTTTATCCGATAAGTTTAGCTACAGCTGAGGCTTTGTATTTAGGTCTGGTAAATGACACAGGAAATTTCTCCTCATGAGCAATGTGAAAAAGTTGAAACTATGATGATGGCTACTAGATTTAATTTCACTTGGTGTAAATAATAACTATATAGTAACTAATTTTTAAATTCAAATTCTTATCAAACTTTAAAAATGTTGAGATGTCCCTTAACAAAGTTTGAATTTTATCCTGAAGAAATTATCATATTATTATTTAGATCTAGACAACCGTATGCAAAAATATGGAGCTAAAGAAGATACTGAAGGGTAGTCGAAAAATTTATCATACTATGAAGCTTCTGTTTCACTATTTTTAAGGGAAGAAGCTGATGGAAAAATCAAAAGGAAGTATGAGATCCAGAGGTATGCAGACAAATGTCAATAAAAATAGCTGCTCTTTTTGGTGGTGGTGGTCACTATAAAGCTCGCGGTTTTCTCAAGTGATTTAAGCCCCTAAAGAAATCTTAGATATTGTTTTAAAAACTTAGACTGAGGGTAATAGAAAATGAAAAATATATATTGTTTATTTTAATTTTTAAGTCTCTTATTAATTTCTTGTGGCGATAAAGAAGAAACTGTTGAAAAGGTTGAACAAATATTTTAGTACTGCTATGCCTAAGCAAGAGTATAATTTAAATCCTCAATCTTATGCTGGAAAATGAAAGAGCTTTAATAACTCAAATATTTGAAGGCTTAACTGAATTAAAAGATGAAAGTGCAAGATATGTTGGAGTACTTACATCGAGTCATTCAGATGATTTTTAAAGAATGGATTTTTACTTTAAAGAGATGATTTTAAAATGGTCTGATAATCAAAAATAACTGCTGAAACTTATCTTGAAAGTTGGTTAAATACCTTAGAGAATTCAAATTCAGATGAGATATGCAGAATGTTTTGGTTATTAAGGGGCAGAAGATTTTTGCTAAGAAAAAGTAGATAGAAGTTCTGTTGGCATAAAAGTTCAAGAAAATAAATTAATTGTAACTTTAGATTCTTCAGTTAAGAACTTTTGATGAATGGGTAAGTAATCCTATATTTTATCCAATCAGAGAAGAAAATGCTAGTTTAACTCTTGATAAAAGATTGTAAATGGTGCTTTTAAGGTTTCTACCTACAATGAAGATTCAATTGTTTTAGTGAGAAATGAAAAATTACTGGGATAATGTCAATACAAAATTGAAAGAAGTCAATATTGCTCTTGTAGAGAATGATATTGATGGCTTGTGAGATGTTCTCTCGTAATGAAATAGACTATTTTGGAGAACCATTTTACTCTATACCTTTTTGATAGATTGAGGACAGAGTGAGATACTTTACCAGAAGAAATTAGTTTTTCCTAGCACTAGATATTGGTATATCTCTATACCTAATGAAACTAATGAAAAGGTATTTGAAAGGCTGGAATTAAGAAAGCTTATGTATGCTGTGCAGTGATCCTGAATTTATGGAAAAAGTTATAATAGAAAATAACTCTCCTACTGTAGACATCCTCGATCCTTCTTCTGAAGTTTTAAAATAAAGCTAAGGAGACTTTTGAAAAATTAAATATTAAATTTCTCAGAGACTCCTTATATAGCTTATTTTTCGGCTGATAAGTTTATTAGATTACTATTATCAACTGTGTAAAGAATGGGTAGGTAATTTTAAAATTCCAATAAGAGTTAGTTCTAGTACTGATTCTCCTATAACTTTCAAAATTGAAAATTATTTAGTCGGAACAAATAATAAAAAATGATTTATATCACTATATAAATTATAAATATAAAACTAAAGATAAAAACAGATGAAGAATTCTTAGATTCTTTAGTTGTTATTCCACTTTTTACAGGAATATAACACTGTTATCTCGTTCAAATGTGAGAGGTTTAAATCTTACTCCCTGAGTGAGATTTATATTTAAAGTACATAAATATGCAATAAAGATAGTAGTTAAATAATTTCAGTTTAATGAGAGATTATCTGATGACGTCCTATAGATCGTTGACGAGCTCGCTATGCTCGAGACATGCTCGACATTTACTCGGCTCATTCATTTGATCTTTTCATCTACTCATATCGTAACTCACTTATTTTTACTTTTTATTTTAAATATTATTTTTCTCTATGGATATGTATTGCATTAGCTTGATGTAAAAGGTGTTACAGTTAAATCTGTAATTTGTATTTTATCAGGAAGATTTACAACATAAGCTATAGTATCTGCAATATCTTCTGCATATAGAGGTTTCTATTCCTCCATAAACTCCATCTGCTCTTCCTTATCTCCTTTAAATCTAACCAAACTAAATTCTGTATCAACAAGTCCAGGTTTTATGTTTTGTAACCTTTATTTATCTATAAGTTCAGATCTCATTGAATCACTGATAGCTTTTTACAGCAAATTTTTGTTGCACAGTATATGCTACCATGAGGATATGCAATTTCTCCTGCAACAGAACCTATATTTATAACTGTACAAACTTTATCAGTTGCTATCATAAAGAGGTAGTATTGTGTTAGCAATATATAGTAAATCCTTTTATATTAGTATCAACCATTCTATCAACATCTTCCATGTTGTATTCTATGATAGTTTTCTAATCCAACTGCTAATCCTGCATTATTTACTAATATTTTCATATTTTTCCATTCATCATCTAATGAATTTATATTTTCAAAACATCTGACATATCTTACATCGAATACTAAAGTTTTTACTTTAATTCCATATGCTTTTCAAGTTTCTCTTTAATTCATTTAAAAATATTTTTCTCTTCTAGCACTAAATAATAAGGTTAGGCTCCATTTCAGCTAATTTTTCAGCTGTCGCTTTTTCCTATTCCAGAACTTGCACCAGAAATAAATGCACTCTTTTCCCTTTAATATTACTTCTCCTTAACAGCCTCCTATAAAAATTATTTATTTTAGAGATTTATCATCTCTTTAATTTCTGTGAATCTTTTCGTCAGTATTCTTCACTTTCAGCATAAGCCCCTAGTGCTTCAATAGATGAATCCATATGATATTTTGCTTTATTTTTATCTCCCTAAAGCTGCATAACAATAAGCTAGTTCTAAGTCTTCTGAATATGGTGCTTTTCCTTCTGCCATATATAGCCTTCGTTTCTAAAAGTTTTTCAATAGCTTCTTCATATTTTTCCTAATCTAGTCAGACATTCACCTAATTCCATATTTATCCATCTGTCTCTCTCACCTAGATCATATGATTTTTCTTAAAAATTCTTCACCATTTTCATATTTTTCCTAATAAATCATACATTTTTCCAATACTTGATAATAAATAAGTATCTGTCTTATATCTTTCTTCTTTTTCATAAGCTTCTAAAAATACTTAAGAGCTTTTTCATACTCATTTAGGTCTCTGTAACATAATCCAAATTGAAGACTAATCCAAGCATCGTTTCTTCCAAGTGATCTAGCTTTTTTGAAGTATTCTAATGCTTTTTTTCATATTCTCCTAAATTACGATAACAAAAAGCTATTTGAGAAATACAGTAGGTATCTTTACCTGCTCCTAAAGATTTTTCAAATTTTTGAAATAGCTTCTCTATAGTATTCTAAAAACATTAAACAATAACCATACTCAATATAAAATTGAGGATCGTCTATTCCTATTTTTCTATTTTTTCAAAATACTTTAGTTGATTATTATATTCTTGTCTTTTCTTCATAAAGATGTGCAATATTAGATAATACAAAAATATCTATTTTTAAACTCTTCAAAATTTTTCCAACATTAAAGAATATTTCAATGCTTCTTCATTATTTTTTTAAAGCTTTTAAACAATTAAACATATTAGCATATAACCAACTATCTTTTTTCTTCCTAAGCTTTTCTACTTTTTAAAAATATTCTATAGCTTCTTCATATTTATCAATATTTTTGATATATATAGCTATTTCTGATAATACCCATATTTTCTTATATATATCATTATCTAATTCACCTGAATTAATTATTATTAGATAATATTTCAAAGCTTCATCATATTTTTCCTAACTCTTTATAGCACATCCCTATCTCAGCATTTTTCCAGGCTACTTTATCACCCTAATTGTTGTGCTTTTTAAATATGCTTCTAAAGCTTCTTTATATTTTTCTGCATTACGATATGCCCAACCTAGTTGTGAGTATATCCAAGCATCTTCTCTACCTTGATTTTTAGCTTTTTAAAAAAATATTTTTGCTGCTTCATCAAATTGCTTTTAACTCTACCAAACAATATCCAAACTCAGAATTAATTGATGGATTATCCTTTTTTCTATCTTCTACTACCCCTTAATACTTCTAATGCCTTTTTCATAATTTTTTTATCAGCAATATATGCTCTAATTAATTTTTTTCTACACGCTCAATATCTAGTTGCTCTACTGAAGTATCTTTAACTTCAAAAAAATATCTCTTGATATTCTTTTGATATTTTATCCATTTTTACCTCTTATGATGGTTTTTGATAAAAACACTTATCATTTCCTTTATTTCGTCAAATTGTTCTTTTAAATGTTCTTCATTTTCAGCACGAGAACCTAAAGAATCTATAGATAATTTCATATGCTTTTTCAGCTTTCTTTTTATCACCTAAAGCTGCATAGCAATAAGCAAGTTCTAAATCTTCTAAATCAACTACATCTCCTTCTTTAAGGAAAGTTTTTCTTTGATTGTATTAGTTTTTAACAGCCTCTTCATATTTACCAAGTCTTCTTAAACTTCTTCCTATATTACAAATATACCAACTATTTTTGCTAATTTATAAGCTTTTTGAATAGGCATCTAAAAGCATCTTTATATCTTTCTAAATCAAAGTATATTAGCAACTCTTGACCAAATCCATTCATCTTTTCTACCTAATTTTTTATAGCTTTTTCAAAATATTTAATAGATTCTTTTGCTTTTTATCATCATTATAAGCAAGTTCCCAAGCTATTTCTGAGTTAATCCACATATCATCTCTTCCTAATGCTTTTGCTGCATTCAAATAATATAAAAGCTTCTTCAGCATTGGAATCATCTTTTCTTCCAATAAGCCATCCAATTTCTGAATTGATAAATATCTTTTCTCCAGTATTATTACGTCTTTTATCTTTTCAAGAAGCTCTAAAAGCCTTCTTTAATCTTTCAATACCTTCATCATATTTTTCTAATCTACCCAAGCATTGACCGATTTCTGCATTAATCCAAGAATCATCTCTTCCTAATTTTTCAGCTTCTAATAAAAATTCTAAAAGCTTCTTCATATCTATCCAGTTCATTATAAAGCCAACCCTATATCAGATAATAACCAAATTTCTTCTTTATCTTCTTCATAGGCTAGTAAATAGTATTCTAGAGCTTCTTCATACTTATCAAGATCTTTATAACATATACCAATTTCTGAATTAATCCAAGCATCATTTCTTCCAAGTTCTTTTTGCTTTTTAAATGATATTTTAAAGCAGTTTTTTCACTACCTAAAAGACGATAGCAGAATCTTATTTGAGAATTTAAATAAATTTCTTCATTAAGTTCTTCTTTTAACTTGAAGTCCTTTTTAAATTTTGTTATAGCTTCCTTATATTTTTCTAATCTCATTAAGCAGAAACCATATTCTGTGTAAAACCAACAATCTTTTTCTTCCCAAGTTTATCTATTTTTCTTAAGATATTTTAGTCCATCTTTATATTTTCCTAGTCCATCATAAGTCCATGCTATTTCTGATAATAACCAAATATCTTTTTATAGTCCTTGAAATTTTTCAGCTAATAAATAATGTTCTAGAGCTTTTTAAGGTTTTTCTAATCTCTTAAAACATATAGCCATTTGAATATTAATCCAAGCATCATCTTGTCCTAATTTTTTTAGCTTTTTAAAATATTTTAGGGCTTCTTCATACTTTTCTGTTCTTGCATATACTTTTCCCATACTCTGCATTTATCCACTCATCTTTTTCTACCTAATTTTTTACTTTAGCTAAATAATTTAATTCCTCATCAAACTTATCTAAAACACCATAAATCCAAGCTATTTCTGATAGTATCCAAATACTTTTTCTCCATTTCTCTCATTTGCTAGCAAAATAAGATTCTAGAGCCTCTTCAAACTTATCTATTTCTTTATAGCAAAATTCCAAGTTCAGCATTTATCCAATCATCATCTCTTCCCTAATTCTTTTTGCCTTAAAAAGATATTCTAATGCCTCTTCATATCTACCTAAAATACGGAATGTCCAACCTATTTGTGAATTAATCCAAATATCATTTCTTCCCATTTCACTAGCTTTTTAAAAGTGATTCTAGAGATTCTTCATATCTATGTTGTTCTCCTAGGCAATATCCAAGTTCAGAGTAAATCCATATTTCATTTCTTGGATCAGTTTTTACAATTAATAATAGATTTTTAATAAATCTTCAGCTATATCATAAGCTTCTATTCTGTCATACATCCAAGCTAAATAAGAATATACTTGTACTTTATTATCTTCTGTTTTTATATAATTTTTTTAGCTTTTAAAGCATATTCAATAGCTTCTTCTTGATCTTCTTCAAGTTTATTCTTTGATAACTCTATATATATATTTAATAAATAATTTTAATTTCATCATCATCTTATCCAATTTCATCAGCTCTTAAAAATATTTTTCTGCATTTTCATAATCATCTAGATAGTAATAAGAAATAAACCTATTCTATAATTCCAACGTCTAGTATCTTTTTCTTCTGTTTCTATAGTTTTTAAAATTTCAATAGCTTTTATTATATTCACCCTATGTTGTTATATGCTCTACCTTGTTCACTTATAATTTGACTATTTAGTTGTTCAACTGGTAGTTCTTCTATCATATCAATTATTTCTTGATATTTTTCTAAATTATCTAAAGACTCAATTTTTGTTAGTATTTCTTCTACTGTTTTCATTGCCTCACCCCTTAAATGATTTCATATCAATAGTATATCTTATTTTTATTTTTTTCAAAAATTTATTGAAAAATAAGAAAAATAAAAATCAATTGTAAAATTATTTCAACCTACAATTGATTTTTCATATTTAATTAATTTTATTTACTTTTACAGAAGCTTC
>BNJV01001340.1_pt1 | contig 41925 bp, 52 predicted proteins | sample 8540591 | NCBI WGS metagenome assembly BNJV01 (sample SAMD00202457, study PRJDB9452) | human saliva metagenome | host: Homo sapiens
AAATGATCCGAAAAGACGGGGAAAGTCATGGGATCGAAAATCGGAACAATCTTCTTCTTCGGACGGGAACGAGCAATGATTTCTATGGAAATGCCCTTTCTTCCATCCACTTTGAAAAAGTCAATGGTGCGATTCGGAATGTACATGTAGAGAACAACAGAATCGTAGAACCGTTTCAGGGAGATTTTTCTGCGAACTTTTATATAGAAGGAACAAAAAGAGGAGAATACGATTTTTGAATACAACAATCCGCTAGAAAGAGTCGACCTGGATAGGGCTGGAAGAGGAAGAGGAACGACTGTTTCAGGAGAGAGAAGAGAACGCGGAGAGGGAAGAAACCGCTTCAAATCAAGAGGATGTACAGGAGGAAGACAATCTTCCGGAAAATTTACGCGGGAAGAATGTAGAGATGCATGACCGTGCCGAGATTCGTCCGGATGCCAATTTCAAGCTCTACTGGTGGCAGAAGGATGTGAAGAACCGGGATAGCAGTGTGACGAGGTACTGGGTAAAGAAACTGGAAGGGATTCATCTCGATGACACGATGGAGTATTCGGAAGAGGGGGAACGAAGGTTTTTAACTTCCAACCGACGGATATTCGGAGTATATTCCCATTACAGGGAACGGCTTTTCATGAAGATTATCACTATGAAGGAGAGGATTGGATCCGCTGGGAGCATCGATGGGCAGGTAGAATACGCAAAGATTCGCTACTGGAGTAAAAATAAAAAATAGAATTTCTTTTCATACATTTTTGTCTGCGTAGTTCCTATATCTTCGTACTTCATGTCGAAAAATCTTCAAGATAGGATTGGCATTTAGGAAGGATACGACGATGGAGGAGAAGAAAAATTCAAATCCGAAGGAGGAATCTGGAAGCTGAGTACAAAAGATGTCCCTTATTTTGGGACTCATATCCGCTTTGGCATTTTTGTTTTATGGTATAGTCCTGATTCATTCTAGCAAGACCTACGTAGACAAAATGATTGATGGCAATATGGTGGATAAGACACACATGGCGCATGAATGATGTGGACAATATTCTGGTTAATGCGGAAACCATTGCGGAAACCATTAAAGATAGTGTTACGCTTCGTATGAAGCGGATGCACAGGGAACGGACGATGTTTGGACGGTAGTGAATAGTGATGGAAACCCCATCAAGACTACAGCAATGGGTCCCGCCGTTTTTCCAGTCGAAGGTGAAGAATGCGGTTCTCACAAAGAGTCAGTATGCGGCGAGAGAATGCCTGATTAACTCTCTGTATGCCGCAGTAAACAGTAATGAGGATCTTTTTCGGCGTTGGTGTTTATTTTGAGCCGAGATGGGTTCGTAAAAGGATGAACGACTATTCGATGTACATTTCCCGGGATGATGCGAAAACAGGAAGGTAGAAACCTACAACGCATCCTACCAGGAAGGCGATGATTATAAGAAAGTAAAGGAAAGCAAGAAGACACAGGTGACATCCATTTATCAGGATGTTTATACGAAGGACTGGGTGTTCTCTATCATGTGCTGATTGTGGTGGAATGATGAGTACAAGGGATTTGTTCTGGTTGACATGGGTCTTTCCACTTTCGAAATTTTGCAGCAGAAGGATAGCCGATTTCCCTCTCTACGTCAATATGTTGGACGGCAGCGGCAATATTGCCTACTCATGCATAAGGACGTCATTGCAAAAGCCTTTAAAGATACGGTATCGAAAGAAACGTATGAGAAAATCGCAAAAAGGTATGGAAGGCGGAAAGTCTTTCAATGCTGACAAACAACAAGAAAAAATGGAAAAAGTGGTGCGTTACATCTCTCCGCTTAATGTGGGATAAAGACTGGTGGATTGGCGTTACCATTTCCGAAGCGGAATATAACCAGGCAAAAACAGTTTGATTTTTGCTTTCGAATATAGTGACCTTAATTGCAGTACTTGTTTTTGGCTGGTTTGACCATTTCTTCGTCAGACGTTCCCTAGAGCCGTTACAGAACATTTCCAATGCCGGTCTGAAAGGTTGCAGAGGGCGATTTCGATGTAGGAGATTGCTTATAAGAAGAAAGATGAGATTGGACTTCTTGCAGACAGCATGAAGGAAATCATGGATCAGTTCGATGCGATTATCGCTGATTTGCAGGAGAAACTTGCAGAACTTGCAAAGGAAATTATCGTTTGGATCTGTCTGATGAGCAGTATTACCAGGGTGCTTACTTCCCGCTTCTGAAGTCCCTCAGGAAATTAGCAGAGACCTTTCGAATACCATGAAGGGAATCGTCAATTCCGCAAACCAGGTATCCCTTGGTGCAGAGCAGGTAGTAATGCTTCCCAGACCCTTTCCCAGGGTGCTACAGAGCAGGCTTCTTCTATTGAAGAGCTTTCCGCTACGATGGATGATATCTCCGGAAAGATCAGCAATACGGCAAAGGTTTCCGAAGAAGTTGCCCAGCTCAGTAATGAAAGTGAGAAGGCGGTATCCCTCAGTGAACCAGAAGATGAGCGATATGTCGAAGCGATGGCGGATATCACGGAGAGTCCAACGAAATCAGTAAGATTATCAAGACCATTGACGATATTGCCTTCCAGACCAATATTCTTTTCCCTGAATGCGTGCAATTGAGGCGGCGCGTGCAGGCGCAGCCGGAAGAGACTTCGCCGTTGTTGCCCGATGAAGTAGGAAACCTGCACAGAAATCCGCAAAAAGCAGCCCAGAATACCAGTGTCTTGATAGAAGAGACGATTGATGCGGTAAACAAGGAGCAAAGATTTCTGAAGAGACAGCGGAATCATTGAATGTTGTCGCAGCACAGACGAAGAAGATTAATCACTTTATACGGACATTTCGGCGGCTTCCGATGAGCAGGCGAAGGGTGTGGAAACAGGTCAGCATCGGTATCGATCAGATTTCGTCCGTTGTACAGAGTAACTCCGCTACAGCAGAGGAGAGTGCGGCTTCCGCTGAAGAACTGTACGGTCAGGCAAATCTCCTGAACAACCTCATGGAGCGCTTTTATCTTACAGGAGGAGACAGAGCAGGCGCCTGCTGAAAAAGTAGAGAAGGCAGAGCCGGAGAAGAAGAAGAGAAAGAAAGAGGCAGAGAAAAGGAGGCTTCATTCGATAAAAAGCTACGGTTGAAAAAGAAGGAGAAGAACGTTGTAAAAGCACAAGCAAAGAAAAGAAAATACTGTTTCGAAAAGGCACGGAAAAGAAAGCGGACAAAGCGGATTTGCAGGAAAAAGCCGCACGAAGAAAAGAAAGCAGGAAGAAAAAGAAACCTGTTTCTCGGAAAAGCGTTTCGGTGAAGAAAGAGGAAACAGAGCCGTACGTGGTTGAAGAAGGATTGATTTAACCACTGTACCCGAACCGAAGACACCGCCGAAAAGAGTTTGCGGAGACAAAGAGAGATGCATGGACGGTAGACTCCTTCGGTAGTGATAAGTACTAAAATTTACCGGAGAAGTTCTGTTGAACCATCCGATTATAAAGGAAGAGAAAGCACCTCTCGCAGTTTACAAGCTGCGAGAGGTGCTTACTGAAGGACAGCGTATTTCGTTTTATCCTTTGCTGTGGAAAACTTGTTTTAGTGAAGGAGGATAGGATGCGTTTTGATTTTACCAGTATTCTTGATCGGCATGGAAAGGATGCGAAAGCGGTAGACGGGATTGGGAAAGTGCCGGGGGCTCCGGGAAAACCTAAGGACGGATTCGATGCCATTCCGATGTGGGTTGCGGATATGAATTTCCCGACTGCGCCCTGCATTCTGGAGGCCATGGAGGAGCGCTTAAAGCACCCTTGTTTTGGCTACTTTGAACCGACGAAGAGCTACTGTGACCGGATTATCCGCTGGCATAAGGAAGTGAAGGGGTAGAAGATCTTCAGCCGGAGAACATTTACTATGAAAAATGGTGTCCTGGGCGGTTTACTCTCTGCCCTCTCTATTTTGCTCGAAAGGAGACAAAGTTCTTCTGCATTCCCCGACCTATGTCGGGTTTACCAGAAGCCTGGAGAACAATGGCTATGCTATAGTGCAGACGCCGCTCTTCCGCGATGAGAAAGGAATCTGGCGGATGAGATTACGAGGATATGGAAAGGAAGATGAGAGAAGAAAAATTCACGCAGCGGTGTTCTGTTCTCCCATAATCCGACAGGGGAGAGTGTGGAGAAAGAGGAACTGGAAAAAGATGATGGCGCTTTTCGAAAAGTATGAAGTGCAGATTGTTTCCGATGAAATCTGGTCGGATATCATTCTTCCGGGACACCACCATATTCCTACGCAGTCCGTGAATGCTTATGCCAGGAACATACGGTTGCTTTTATATGCGCCGTCCAAAACCTTCAATCTGGCAGGTCTTGTGGGTGCTTATCATGTGGTGTATAACCGCACGCTGACGGATCGGATGATCAAAGAGACTTCTCTTACACACTATAACACGATGAATGTTCTTTCTATGCATGCGCTCATCGGGGCGTATTCCGAGGAGGGAAGAGAGTGGCGGAAGAGCTCTGTTCCGTGATACAGGAAAACAGAGACTTTGCCTGCGATTTCATAGAGCAGTTTCTTCCCGGTCTGTCGGTTATGCCGGCAGAAGGAACCTATATGCTCTTCATTGACTGCGGAAAGTACCTGGCAGAGCAGGGGATTTCTTTAGAAGAGTTGGAGCGAAAGATGTGGGACTATGGAGTTGCCGTGCAGGACGGAAAGATGTTTCACGGGGAAAGCCATGTGCGGATGAATCTTGCCTCTCAAAGTCCAGGTGGAAGAAGCCTTTCGGAGGCTGAAAGACTATGTCTTTGTGTAGTGGAGAAAGAGGCACAAGGAATAAAAAGGGATGCATTTTTCGTAAAGCTGCAAAATAAGGGATAAAAAAGAGAAAAAAACCGAAAAAAACAGAGATAGAAAGCTTGACATCTTATAAACACATGATAATATATTCATGTGTTTATAAGATGCTTTTTGATAGCGTAGAGGAAGGAGGATGTGGTACAGGCGCTTTATAGTCGCAATGATACAAGAACGGAAGAAAAAGAATTGTCTCAGGGAGTGCAGAGCTTGCAGAACTGTTCAAGGTTTTGGAGATTCCACACAGTTAGAATTCTTTATGCCTTATTTTCCGGAGAAAAATGTCACCGAACTCTGCAATGACCTCACGATGAATCAATCCGCCGTTTCTCATCAGCTGAAGATTCTTCGGACTGCGAAGCTCGTGCACAGCAGAAGAGAAGGAAAGAGTATTGTATATGATTTGGCGGATGAGCATGTGAAGACCATTATTGCAACCGGAATTGAGCATATTGAAGAGTAAAGCAGGATTTCCTGCAAGGAAAAAGATACGGTAATTGCTTACAAAAAGAAGGGGAAAGCCCCTGTTTTAAGAAAAAGAAAGAGAGATATGATGAAAAAGAAGTTTGATTGTGAGATTGATTGTAGCCAATATGCAGCGAAGGTACAGGATGCTATTTTTGAAAATGGAAGGCGTACAGTCCGCGAAAGTCAATTTCCTGATGCAGAAGTTCACTTTGGAAGCGGAAGATGCGCGTTTCGAAGAGATTTTGAAGGAAGCCGTTCGTGTAGGAAAGACAGATTGAGCCGGATTTTTCGGTGCTGGGTGTCTAGGGATACGGTTTTATATATAAAGTAGAGTATAGAGAAGGGTCTTTAGGATAAACCTGTCGGAATCGTGCAGGTATAGGAGTAAGAGGTACAGAGGGGGAAGTATGTCAGGAGAAACTGAAAGAGAAAGAAATCGACGTGATATCGTTCATTATCTTTGTGCTTTTGATGGTTATAGAGAAGGGAAAATGTATTCCTTTTTCAATGCGCACCCTTTGCTTTCTTCCCCTGTTTCTGCTTCCATATTTTTGAGCGGTTGTAAGGTGCTGTGGGAATGTCTCCTGGGGATAAGAACAGGAGACCGTTTGATGAATCCCTCCTTATGACGATCGCGACGATTGGTGCATTTTTGCCGGAGAGTTTGCAGAGGCGGTAGCATGGTTTTCTATCAGATGGGGAACTCTTTCAGGGCTATGCAGTGGGAAGAAGCCGTGCCTCCATTAAGGAACTGATGAATATCCGTGCCGGGGTAATAGCAGATATGGAGCAGGAGGATGGCGGCATAGAACGATAGATCCGGACGAAGTGGAAATCGGAGACGTTCTTTTGATTAAGCCGGGAGAGAAGGTTCCTGTTGACGGCGTGGTGAAGAGTGGTGAAAGCATGGTGAATACGGCGGCGCTGACCCGGAGGTCCGTGCCCATTCCGTAAAAACCGGGAGAGCATCATCTCCGGCTGTATCAACGGAGAGGGACTGCTCCGCATCAAGCAACAAAGTGCTTTGAGTTCGTTTCGAAGATTCTGGAACTTGTGGAAGAGGCATCGGAGAAGAGTCCAGGACGGAGAACTTCATCACGCGTTTTGCCAAGGTCTATACGCCGATTGTGGTCTTCTCCGCACTTGCGCTCGCTGTTGTGCCGAATCTCTTTTCTTCTTGTCGGCGTTCTTCTTCGTGTATTTCCGGCTGAGGTATGGGAGCTTCACCCTCCTATGGTTTGGCTTTATCGTGCGTACATTCTTGGTTGTTTCCTGTCCCTGTGCACTCGTGATTTCCGTGCCGCTTTCGTTTTTCAGCGGCATCGGTGCGGCATCGAGAAGGAATCCTGGTGAAGGGCTCCAATTATCTGGAACTCGTGTCAAACTGGCGGTTCTCGTTACGGATAAGACCGGAACGCTTACGAAGGAATTTTGTCGTAGAAAAAGATATATCCCATGGAAAGGCATTACGGAAGAGGAAGTTCTTTCTGTTGCAACCGAAGCGGAAAACAGTTCCACGCATCCCATTGCGAAATCCATCTGCAGGCCTACCAGGAAGGAAATTTCCTGAAAGTGGAACTGCTTATTCCCGATAAGACGGAAAATCGTGGCGGAAAAGGACTCTCATTGCGAAGGTGGGCGAGAGGAAATCCTGGTCGGTGGCGGGAAGCTGATGGAAGACTTTCAGTTTCTTACACGGATGTAGAGGACAGCGCGGCAACAGTTTGCCATGTGGCAAGAAGACGGACAGTATCTTGGAAGATTTGCATCGCCGATGAGATAAAGAGAAAGCAGCAAAGAGGCGATTTTGAAAAATGAAGATGGAAGGCGTAAAGCAGGTGGTTATGCTGACCGGAGACAGTAAGCCCGTTGCCGAGGGAAGTGGGAGGATTCTTGCTGTGGATCAGGTCTACAGTGAGTTGCTTCGGCGGGAAAAGGTGGAAAAGGTGGAAGAGACTTTTCCGGGGACTCACGGAGAACAGGCAGCAGAAAGGATACCTTGCTTTTGTAGGAGACGGTATCAATGATGCACCAGTGCTTTCCGTTCCGATGTCGGCATTGCGATGGGCGGTATGGGTTCCGATGCGGCGATTGAGCTGCGGATATCGTCATCATGGATGATGACCTGGGAAAAGATTCGAGGTCATGCGATGGGAGGACGGTTCGGATAGCGACGGAAAATATCGTGTTGCGCTCACTGTCAAGATTCTGGTTTTGCTTCTCAGTGCTTTGGGGCTTGCCAATATGTGGGCGGCAGTTTTGCGGATGTCAGTGTGATGATTGCTGCATCATCAATGCCATGCGTCTTTTTGAAGAGGCATAAGAGGGAAAGGGAAAAAGTGATTTAGGAAGTTGGAGAGTCTATGGAGAAGAAACTGGATATATATCGAGGAGTTCCTATGGAGGGAAATCAAGGATTGGTGTTTTGATCACATGATGCAGCTTAGCGGATGCGCTGCCGTAACAGCCTGTGACAGTTCCATCTTCTTTGCTCTGCATCACAGGAAACGTTCCTTTACCAGAAGTCTCGAGAAGATCGAGCAGGTGAGTATCTTTGCTTTTACGGAAGAGATGAAAGACTATCTTCATCCGCGTTGGTCGGGCATCGATAAGCCTGCGCTCTTTGTGGAAGGTTATAGCATTTCCCTGAAAAGACAGGGGTGAGAACAGGATAGGAATGGAAGTTTTTCCCCAGAGACGGAGAGAAGCCGAAGCACGGAAGAGATTATTGCGCAGATAGACAAAACCTCGGTCCCCATTCTGATTTTGAACCACAACTGACCCGAAGATGGAAGACTATGTCTGGCATTGGTTTCTCTGATCGGCTATCGACTATGAAGAAACTGCGGGAAATGAAGAAGATTCTTTTTCTGTCAGGCATGTCACATACTCCAAGGCAAACTGGGTGAATTTTTCATCGACTTTTTGGAATACGAGAAAAGGATGTAAAGGCGGATTGATTCTATACTCCTTTCTTAGACAAAAAGAGGTCACCAGGACAAGCCTGTAGCCTCTTTTTCTCTTATCATTCTTTTATAACATCAATTGATCGCTTAAGCTAGATAAACTTCTTCATCTCTTCCGTCATCCATTTATCTTTGTGATAGAACAACTGGCGGTACATCGTAAGATAATCTTTCGCTTCCAGTCTCTTCAGGAACCGTCTTCCAGATCTTTCTGTACAGCATAGTACGGAAGAAAAGAAATAGTGTATTCTCTTTAATCAGTTCGATGATGACATCAGTATTTCTGGTTTCGAAAAACGGACGGATAGTCAGATGCTGTGACGCCAATTCCTGCTCCAATGCCGAAACGATAATTCGAGTCCGCTCGGTTAAAGAAGAAGGGAAGATTCAGGAGTTCAGGAGAGAGATACTCGCGCTTCTCCGATAAATCCGCGTCTTTTCGCCACAACAAACGACCGATTTCCGGTTCTTCCGGGTGGAGTTCTGCCATATACTTTCTGATCGATACTAGTTATGCGAGATCAATCTGGTTGTGATCAGCATATCATTTTAATTCTTTGGGAATTACCGGACGAATTTCCAACGAAATGGAAGGGTAGTGACGGTAGAAATAGGTGATTACCTGGGCAGCTTGAAAATTCAATAAAGTTCCAAAAGTGCCAATCCGCAATTTATAGGTCCCAGACAACTGTAGTCGTCCCTAAAACAGTGTGGCCACGTCGTCTACTTTTCGATAAAATGTCATTTTGACATAGAGAGGAACTCCGGGCGGAGTCAACTCATGTCTCCCAACTCGATCACACGGGTGTTAAATTCCAGTTCCAGTTGACGAAGATCTGGATGGTGACAGCAGCCTGGGTGTAACTAAAAGCCTCCCGCCGCTTTGGAGAAACTTTGCAACTCAACGATTTTAATAAAAGAATGCAGCTGTCTAATTTTCCATGATGTATCATACCTCCACGCATTATCTTCTTATTATACACCTCTGTTCGTCCATTTTGTTAGAAGTATAAAATAAATGATTCATGCAAATTACTAATAAAATTAAAAATAATAATTTTGTATAGGAGTCAAGTGTATTTTATCATGCTTTTAAGGAATAGAAAAGTAACGCTTCCATAAACTTATAAAGGTACGTTTCTGTCTTTTCCTTTCTTTTCTCCTTTCCGTCCACTGCAGATCGTTTTTCGTTTTGGAAGAGAGTGACTTTCGCTGACAGTGAAAATGGAAGAGTGTAAGATAAGGAACGGCAATTTTTCCAAATTAAGGAGGAAGATACTGTCGGCGTAGAAAAGAAGGAGGTATAGTGGAAGAGCAATTGAATACAAAGATTTGGAGAAGAAGCAATTTATGATGCCAGATCTCTCGGAAGATGGCGCTTCTTCGTTTTGGGATTTCAACACTTATTTGCCATGTTCAGGGCAACCGTACTGGTACCCTTACTTACCAGTTTGTCCATTTCGGACACCTTGCTTTTCATGGACTTAGGGAGACTACTGTTTCATTTGATTTCTAGAATAAAGGTACCTGCATTTTGGGTTTCTTCTTTCGCCTTTTCTGTGGAGATATATGAGTATCGCTCCGAATAAGGAACGGAGCTTTCTCCTCTATCTTTGCTTCGGCGTTGCGCTTGCCGGACTCATGTATCTTATTCTTGCTTTCGCCTTTCAGGCTTTTTGGCGCGAAAAAGGGTTATGCGCTACTCCCCTGTTGTGACCGGACCGATTATCATTGCGATTGGCTTAAACCTGTCGAAGTCCGCGGTGAGAAATTGCGAAAGCAATTGGGGACTTGCCTGACTGCCATTGTAGTGGTTATCTTCTGTAATATTTTCGGAAAAGGAATGGTGAAGATTATTCCGATTCTTCTCAGGTCATCGTGTCGTATCTCTTTGCAACCGTTCTGGGTCTCGACTGATTTCCACACCGGTTGCCGAGTCTAACTGGTTCGGTTTTTCCGATAGAGTATAATCGAGACAGGTATTTTTCCTTGTTACAAGCGGAAATTTGGATCCGGCTTTGCTATCCAGCAGTTGCCTGACCATTATTCCGATTTCTTTTGTACCACGATGATGGAGCATATCGGAGACATTTCCGCTATTTCTTCCACAGTTGGTATTAATTACATGAAAGACCCGGGGCTGCATCGTACCCTTACCGGCGATGGTCTTGCAACTACCCTTGCCTCTCTTTTCGGAGCACCGGCAAATACAACGTATGGAGAAAATGCGGGCGTTTATGAGCCTTACTAGGGTTTATGACCCGAGAGTCATTCGTCTTGCCGCTGTTTTTGCCGTGATTTTTGAGCTTCTGTCCGAAGTTTTCTTCGATTATTCAGGTTATGCCGAGTGCCATATATAGGCGGTATTTCTCTGGTGCTTTAGTGGAATGATTTCGGCAGTCGGTGTTCAGGAAATGTAGTAGAGACCAAGGTGGATTTCTCAAAGAGTAGAAATATCATTGTTGCCGCGATGATACTGGTTCTTTCCATCGGAATTAATTATTCCTCTGCCGGCGCACTGGTTTTTCCATGTCTTCGGCGTACAGATTGCCTTTTCCGGACTGGCTACCGGTTCTTTGGTAGGAATCCTTCTTAACGCAATCTTACCGGATAAGGACTATACCTTTGAAGAAGATGAACCGAATAAGAAACCGGTGTGGATTTACAGATTTCACAGGAAAGAGTCTGATTTGGGAGCTTGCCCACAAGGCTAAGGAAAATGAAAAATAGAGGCGTTCCGTTTAGGAATGGAATTTGTGAGAGAGAGAAGCTTTTCTCCAATCTGCCGACCGATTTTTCCGCCGGCTCTCAGAGCTTCTCGGATCGATTGGGTTTGATCGGCAAGGTATAAAGGAGCCTTTCCTTTCTTTCGGAAGAGCCATTCCGGAAGGAGAGCTCTTTTTACGCGAAGGAAAGCAGCAGGATTTTCCCGTAAAAGACAGGAAACGGCACCCGCTCTCCGTGTTTTCACTTCTACTTGGTAGGAATAGTCTTCTTTTTCCCGGTAAGTGAAGGAAAGCACTTCCTTCGACAGCGGTTTGGACGGCATAGATTTTGAGGGAGAGTGTGGAACTGCTTTAAAAGCCCCTCTCCGGTGAAAAGCTTTCGGATGGGAGAATGGATTCCCCCGCTTTTTGCAATGCACTGCCGAGCTGTTTCTTTTTCCAATAAAATACTCTTTGTAATACCGAGATCTGCCATAGCTTGAAATGGCGGCGAGCCCAGCTCCACCGCCAACCACGACTACGAGTCAAAGTGCTCTGCTGTTTCACTGCATAGTATGCTCACCCTGTTTTGGGCTCCCGTATGCCGCACAGTTGTGTGCCATCTCCATCATAAACTCTACGACTTTCTTCACATATCTTCCGGCTCTTGAACGATCGGCTCAGGCTCTTTGATGTAAGCCCTTGTCCAACATCCTGCGACGTCATCAGCATCTGTGAGGAACTTGGACTTCAAGATTGATGCGGTCGCCTTCCGGAGAAATCAGCTCCGCTTTCCCTTTCCAGTCCGTTTTAAGAGTTCAAATAAACCCTTCTACATTATTGACGTTTTCAATTTTCATTTATTGATTTCCTTTCTAATCGAACTATGGCAGAATGAGGTGGAGTGGAAAGTGTCCTGTACCACTCTGTGTGCGATAACTTCGCCAGTGTATTTCTTCACAATAGTACAAAGCAGCATGCAAGATAGATTGCCAGCGTAGGAATCTTTTCTGTTTTCCTTCGGAAAGGAAAGGACGAAAACGGAAAGAAGGAGAAAACAGAGCAGAGGAGTCGATACTGACTAAAGAGGAGGAAGAGCGGAACTTGGATAGAGGAGTCTGAAGAAGACAGACAAGAGGAAGAGCAGAAAGGGCGTCGTTAAGTCAGGGAAGAAAGGATGCATCCTTTGGCAGAGATTTTCCGAAGATTGTGCTTGCTGAGTCAATCTCCAAGAAGGAGTGGAACTGATTCAACTGCTCGGCATCACGCCGGAGGTTTGTCCGAGTCATGCAAACGAAGAAAGGAAGGAAGAAGGCCCACGGCTTCTTACACGAGACTTGCCTTCAAAAAGGCGGAAGAGGTACGAAAGCATTTTTGATGAAAATACTCCTGATTCTTGCCGCGGATACGGGTCGTCTTTGATGGACGGTTCTGGGAAAACCCAAAGGGAGGAGGATGCTTTCGGATGCTTTCTTCGTATCCGGACAGAGCTCGAGGTCTATACCGGTGTTTGTCTCCATGTATGGAGAGAAAGAAGATGGGGTTCTGCGAGAAGACGACAGTACAGCTTCTGCGTCTTTCGGAACAGGAGATTCGGGAGTATATTGCAAGCGGAACCCGATGGATAAGGCGGGCGCTTACGGCATCAGGAATCTTTGCCCGCTTTTGTAAAAAGGGCATGAGAGACTATTACAATGTGATGGAAACACCGGTTTCCCGTCTATATCAGTCCTAAAAGCTCTTTTGTAAAGAAATCGGAAGAACTGAGAAGCCGAAGAAGGGACGAAGCATGAGACGATCGTGAAAGCGTAAGGTGCGCCTATTCCTCACTTCTCCCGTGATATACACATCGTCATTCTGGCGGTGCAGAGCAGCTTTTCTTCCGCATCTTTAATTTGCACATCCTACGTGGTGCGCGCCCGCTGTGCAGGGCATCGATGAAGACGGTGCACCCGTGCGGGACGAACATAATTGATATTTTCCGGAAGGGTTACATTGCTTACCCCGTAAGCGTAGGCGGTCATACCCGCTGCCATGTCACTAAAAGGGTGTACAATGCACCGCCGTGAATGGCTCCATGTAGATTTTTCATGGACTCATTGACGGTGGCGTTTCGGTCTGCTGTGCTGAGTGCAATTTCTAGTAATTTCTATCTGATCGAAAACCGGATGGAAATCCTGAATATGGGCGTGAATGCCCTGCATAATTTTTCCTGTCATTTTATGATTCCCTTTTCTCCATACTTCCCTATCGCTCCCCTTATTAATGCTATATTGTCGGAGGATAATATAGCGTAAAACAATAGGAAAATATAGAGGTTAAGATATGATTGCTGCAAATATATGCAACCTACAGAGTGGGAAAAGCTTTGTTTGAGGATGTGAATAATGAGTTTACGGAAGGAAATTGCTATAGGGTGATTGGTGCAAACGGCGCGGTAAAGTCCACTTTCTTGAAAGATTCTTTCGGTGCTGGAGCCGACTTCCGGGAAAGTGTGCTCACGCCGGGACAGAGGCTTTCGGTTCTGGAGCAGGATCAGTTTAAGTATGATGCGTATTCTGTTCTGGATACCGTGATCATGGGCAATCAGCGTCTCTACGAAGTGATGAAGGAGAAGGACGCGCTCTATGCAAAGCCGGATTTTTCCGATGCAGACGGGATTCGTGCAGCAGAGCTCGAAGGGGAGTTCGCCCAGATGGACGGAGTGGAACGCGGAAGCGGATGCGGAAACGATGCTGAACGGTCTCGGCATTGAGACGGATTTGCACCATAAGATGATGAATGAGCTGAAAGGCGCCGAGAAGGTGAAGGTTCTTCTTGCAAAGGCTCTTTTCGGAAACCGATATCCTGCTTCTCGACGAGCCGACGAACCACTTGGATCTGGTTTCGATTGAGTGGCTGGAGGACTTCCTGATTAACTTTGAAAATACCGTCATCGTGGTCAGCCATGACCGGTGATTTCCTGAATAAGGTTTTAGTGCAAATATTGCCGACATCGACTACGGAAAGATTACTCTTTTGCCGGAAACTATGACTTCTGGTTTGGTCTTCCCAGCTTATCGTGCGGCAGCAGAAGGAAGCCAATAGGAAGAAGGAGAGAGAAGATTAAGGGATTGCAGGAATTTATTCAGCGCTTTCTCTGCAAATGCTTCGAGAGTCAAAGCAGGCGACATCGCAGTAAGCGTGCACTGGAAGATTGAGCTCGATGACATTAAGCCTTCTTCCAGGCAGTATCCGTACATCCAGTTTAAGCCGAATAGAGAGATTGGAAATGACGTTTTGGAAGTGCATAACCTCACAAAGACTGTTAACGGGGTAAAGGTACTGGATAACATCAGTCTCAATTTAAATCGTACGGACAAAAGTCGCTTTGGTCGGACCGAATGAGCTGCAAAGACTGTACTGATGCAGATTATTGCGGGGAAATGGAACCGGACAGCGGAGATTACAAGTGGGGCCTTACTACCAGCCAGTCCTATTTTCCGAAGGACAACACGAAGAGTTCAACTCCGAGGATACCATCGTAGAGTGGCTTAGCCAGTATTCTCCGGATAAGGATACGCAGTTTGTGCGCGGTTATCTTGGAAGGATGCTTTTCAAGGGGGATGACGGGGTAAAGAAGGTGAATGTTCTTTCCGGAGGAGAGAGAGTGCGCTGTATGCTCTCCAAGATGATGATTTCCGGATCAATGTCATTATCCTGGATGAGCCGACGGACCACTTGGACATGGAAGCGATTTCCGCTCTGAATGACGGATTGAAGAACTTCTCGGGCGTGATTATCTTTTGCATCCGAGATCATCAGGTTGTGGAAACGACCGCAAACCGTATCATGGAAATCATTGACGGAAAGACTGATTGATAAGCTTACGACCTATGACGAGTACCTTGCATCCGATGAGGGAGATTAAGAAGAGATTTACCTATACCTTATCGGAAGGAGACGAAGGGACAACTAAAGGAAATGTAAAGATAGAGATGAAGGGAAGCTTTTTGGAGATACAATTCATGAACTGGGTTTACAATCTTCTGCATTGAAAGCCTGGCAGAGGCTCTGCATCAAGATGGTGCAACAGTGTATCAAGCGCTTAGCGGAGGAAAAATCTTATCAAAACTATATTATTCGAATATGAAGTACTTCATACACAGGAAAAGGATATATTATAGAAGAACTTTTGAGGGTGATGAAGGACTGGGATTTCCTATGATTCTTTATCATGGTTCTTATATTGCTATCTCAAAAACCTGATCTTCTGCACTCCAGACCTTATGTGGATTTTTGGAAGGGTTTTTATACAACGCCGTTCAGAGACCAGGCGGAGGCTGGTGTAATCGTTATAAAAGACAAGGAGGGGATTATTTCTATTTTTCTCCTTTGGGAAAATGCTTTGAAGTAAGCTAAAGTAAAACGACATTTTCTTCCTATTCTAAAAGAATGAGCTGGACTTTTGATCATGCAGTGTCGAAACGGACAGGATGAGAGCAGCTATGATCTCGTGCTGGGAGGGATTGCAAACGATAAGGTATTTAATACAGTAGAACTTTATTTGGATCATTTAATTGATGAGAAGAGGCAATAAAGAGGCTCCGCTTTGAAAAGCCTAATTTACAGTATTGCTTTTCGAACTGAAAAGGCACTTTCAGCTCTGCATTTGATAGGAGTGAAGAGTATGACAGCTCATCCTGTATTTATTACAGTATACGCTCATCGTTCAGCGGATTTTGCGGAAAAGAGAATCTTTCTATAGAGGCATTGGACTTTCTTTTACAGCTCTGAAGTATATCCAACTGATGAGTAAAGGAGTTTCCGATATGCATTGTCGAGTGACTTTCTATCTTGTAGAGGACTTAGAAGAAGAGATATATAGAGAGTTGCAAAGAGGGCAAATAGGCGAATTAAGCCCTATTGCTCTTCTTTCCAGTGTCAGGCAGTGCAATTCCTTCCTTTTTCAGGCTCTTAAATCCTGCTGCCGGAGGCTTCATAGAGGATGATAGCAACGGAATTCGAGAGATTTAAGGAACGCGCCTCAGCGAAGCATGGGATACGGATGCAATGCTCCTCGTTTTCCACCAGAATCTCTTCCGGAATACCGGCGGATTCCTTTCCGAACATGATGAAATCATTTTCTGAAAAAGAGACTTCCGTGTAAGTCCTTTTTGCCTTGGTAGTCGCGTACCAGATTTGGGGTTCTGTCGAGGCATCGGAACGTCTTCTTTTCTTATGCTTACGCAGTTCTGTAGCTGCATTATGCAGTCCCTCTCCTTTGCCCTTTTTCTCTTATGTCTTTCAAGAAAAATCTTCGTAGGAGAGGTGCTCTCTTAATTTCAGCTGCGTGCCAGTAGTCCATGCCGGCTTTCTTCACGTTTTTGCTGTTCAGGATAAAGCCGTAAGGCTTAATGAGGTGCAGGGTGCTATTGGTTGCCACGCAGGTGCGCCCGATGGCACCGGTATTAAAGGGAATTTCCGGTTCGTGCAGTACAATGTTCATATTCTTTATCCATTCTTCCATTCTTTTCGTTTTGGCCAGCTTCTCTCTCTGCTTTCTTTTGCGATTTCCTCTATGGACAGGTGTCCGATTGCCTGGTACTTTACGGTAGAGTACTCGCTTCCTTTTGCGCGATTCTTCGGAAGCGTTACTCCTGCACCAGTAGGGCAGTGCGCACGCTTTCGCGCTTCCTGCATTTTGGCGAGGTCATCCTCGATCAAAGCTTGCCGAAAACATCCCTTCGTCTTCGTCCTCATCATAGGCATAATTTCTGCAATCGTTGCAGTCTTCAAAACTCATTCATTTTCACTTCCTCTTTCCGTCTGCCGTCTTCTCCTTCTTTCGTTCCTGAGGCTTCTCCAGGTTTCGGATCTCCCTTTGACGGAGGGGCAGAGATCGTTTAAAGTAACAGAGTTCACACTTCGGCCTTTTGAGAGTGCAGAGACTTCGACCCGAGTGCAATGATATGGGTGTCCAACGAATCCAGAACTCCTGCAGGGAAGCATTTCCATCAGCTGGAATTCCGTCTTCGTAGGATCGGAAGAATCTGCCAGGCCGTCGAGTTCGAAATCCGTTTTACGTGGGTATCCACCACGATAGAGGGATGTGAAAATAGTTTCCCAAAAATCAGATTCCCGTCTTGCGAGCCGACACCAGGGAGGGCGGTGAGGAAAGTCGATATCCTTTCGGAACCTCTCCTCCGTACTCTTCTGACCAGAACCGTTAGCGCAAGCTTTGATGTTCTTCGCTTTGTTGTGATAAAGCCGGTAGAATGAATGTCCTGCTTCGAGCTCTTTTTAAGTCGCAAAAAGCAAAAGTCTTCCGAGGCTCTTATATTTTGGAAAAGCACTTTCGGTTACCATATTGACACGCTGATCCGTGCACTGGGCGGATAAAATGGTCGCAAAAAGGTAACTGCCAGGCATTTTCGCCTGCAAAAATCATGGGATGGTCGCCGTAATGGGCATCAGTCTGTCCATGATTTCTCTTACACGGATTTCTCTTTTTCTTGCTTTCTCCTTTTAATAAACGCGATGCATTCCTTTAATGAGACGAAGGGCATCCCGTCTTCCTTTGTCCGACCGAGGGTGAATCTTTTTCACTTACAGACGAAGGCAGTCTTTTTCGCCTACAGCCCAGGGTTAATCTTTCTTCCGCTTTCCTGGTACTGATAATAGCGCAGATGCCTGCGGCATCAGCATTCTTTTCGAGGCACGAACGGAAGGGTGTCTGCATACTTATCCACCCGATAAATCAGGGTCTTGATTCCGGCCTGAATGATGGCTTTTCGCTTTTACATTCATTACAGGGGAAAGAGTTCACGTAGAGTTTAGCTCCTTCAGAGAGACCGCGATAATTTAAGATGGCATTCAGCTCTGCATGGGTCACGTAAACATACTTTGCGTTGTAAGGATCATTTTGTGCTTCTATTTTTGTCCAGGGAAAATATCATCGGAACAGCCTTTAGGAAAAGCCGTTATATCCCATAGAAAGATTTTGTTGTCCGGAAAGAGACGATACAGGCGCCGACCTGGGTGGAAGGGTCTTTGGATCGAAGAGCAGAAAGCTCGCTATTCCCATAAAATATTCGTCCCAAGAGATATAGTCGTTTCGTTTACTGGGAATCACTCATCATTATTTCTCCCTTTACAGTTATGCGGAAGATTGCCGTTTCTTCCTCTTCAGTTATACGAAGATTGCCGTTTTTCCCTGTAGAGGGCTCACTCTACATTAACGGCATTGATTCTAACATTTTCTATTCGCGTGAATAGTATTTTGCTGCAGGAAGGGAAGAGCAAGGTGCTTTATGCGGAAGAGCGGACTTGCATTTTTAGAAATTCGTGTATGCTACATTTATACAGTTCTTCAGGGCGGGGTGCGATTCCCCACCGGCAGTAAAGTCCACGACCTGTAAGGATGTTTCGCCTTTGCGATTCCTTGCAGCTGAATCGGTGCAATTCGATACCGACAGTATAGTCTGGATGGAAGAGGGCGATTTCGATGAATAGTTCAGCCCTGCACAGTTTTGTGCGGGGCTATTCAGAACGGATTTCCGCTGTCTTTCTGTAGGAACCGGCAATGGTAGACGGTTTCTCCGGAATAACCGTTTTCGCCTCGATAAGTCGCTTTCTACTGAGAAACCATATTTTTCAAGCGGAGGTAGAAAATGGTAAGAATGGAAACACGGAAGTTACGGGAAGCGTTCCTTTCCATGGAAAGAGAGGACAAGATTGGAGCTTATGGCGATTGTAGGATTCTTGGTGCTATTGACTCATATTTTGATGTGGATTGAATTCCCGATACCGATTATGCCCTCTTTTATCAAGTTTGATTTTTCGGATTTTTCCGACTCTTGGCAGCGTTTGCCATGGGGCCGATTGCAGGAATCACGGTGGAACCGATCAAGAATGTATTGCATGCCTTCAGTTCAGGGGTCTTTCGGTGTCGGAGAGCTGTCAATTTTATTTTGGGCGCAAGCTTTGTTGCTGTGGCGGGCTCTATCAGAGAAACAAAACAAGAAAAATGCGATTTTTGCTTCCGTTCTCGAGGGCTATGGTAATGGCATTGATTTCCTACCCGTCCAATCTCTTCGTGGTGTATCCGTTTTACTACAACTTTATGCCGAAAGAAACGGTGCTGTCGATGTATCAGCTGATTCTTCCTTCGGTACACAGCATAGAGGAGTCTCTTCTTCTCTTTAATCTGCCGTTCACTTTTGTAAAGGGCATCCTGGATGTGATGCTTTGTCTTGCACTGTATAGCCTCTTTTCCCCTGTTCTGCATAAGTTCGGGAAGCGAAAGTAATTTTTAAAAGATTCTACTGGAAAAGCGAGGTCATTTCTGTGTAATATATAGGAAAGAAGTAGAGCTGCCGTTTATCCTATAAATGACTGCACAAGGGTGAGAAGGAAGAGAAAATGACCGAGAAAGAGCTTATGGAGCAAGAATACCGAAAGAAGATGGAAGAGCACCGACAGAGGATGGCGATGTTACGAGAGAAAAGGAAACGGGAGAGAACTTTTCACGTTGTCCTTTTCTTTCTGATTCTCCTTCTTGTTTTTCTGGGTTTTGTCGGACTGCGTTTTGCACTACCCTATATGGAGAAGAGGGACTTTTCTCTTTCCATAAGCAGCAGGCTCCCTCGTGGGAGAAAGAAGTGGAACCGCTTTCCGGGAGTGAGCTTTCGGAAGAAGCCGGAAAGAAGGGAGAACAGGGGAAGGAAAATTCTGCGACGGCAGAAGAGGAGGCTGTAAAGACTGCGGATCTTCTTGCAAAACAGTACAACTATGATGAGGCTATAGAGACTTTACAGAAGTTCAATCCGGCAAGCGGCAGTAATCTGTCTGAAAAAGATTGCAGGATATGAAGCGGAGAGAGGCGAAGGCGGAACCCGTTGATATGGATCAGATTACGCACATCTTTTTCCACATTTTGATTGTGGATACGGATAGGGCACTCACCAATACCCATCAGGGAAAGCAGTTTAATTCCGTGATGACCACCATTCCGGAGTTTAAAGAGATCATACAGGAAATGTACGATCGGGGCTATGTTATGGTGCATCTCCATGACATCGCACAGATGGAGAAACAGCCGGACGGTTCGATGAAGATGGTGAAGAAGGAGATTCGCCTTCCTGAAGGGAAGAAACCCTTCGTCATGTCGCAGGATGATGTGAATTACTATATTTATATGCAGGGAAAAGGCTTTGCCGATAAGATGGTTCTCGACGAGAAAGGCAAGCCGAAATTGCAGTATACGGATAAGGACGGCAAGGTCTCTATAGGAGATTATGATATTGTGCCGATTTTGGATGACTTTGTTGAGAAGCATCCGGACTTTGCTTATCATGGACACAAGGCAACGCTCGCTTTTACCGGGTACAATGGCGTGCTCGGTTACCGCACGGATGAAACATTCGATCCGAAATCCCCGGCGCTCGATCCGAAGAACAAAGCGAATCCGAATATCGAAGAGGATAAGGAGACGGTAAAAGAAGCTGACGAAAGCGTTGAAAGAGGATGGCTATGAGTTTGCTTCCCATTCCTGGGGGCATATCAATTTCTCGGAAAGAACGGCTGCGGATATTGAGAAAGACACCGATCGCTGGGAGAGAAATGTAGAACCCGTTGCTCCCCGACCCCTGTGACATTCTGCTTTTACCCCTTTGGTGCGGATATCGGAGATTGGCATCCGTATCAGAGTGGAGGAGAAAATGGAAAGTATGATCTTCTCGAGAAAGCGGGATTCCGCTACTTCTGTAACGTGGATTCCACAAAGATCTGGATGCGGTATGGAGATCAGTTCTTGAGACAGGGCGGAGAAATATTGACGGCTATCGCCTGTATGAGTCCTATAGCGGGAAAGCGGATCGCGTTTCCGACTTGTTTGATGTAAAGAAGGTGTTCGATACCAGACGACCGACACCGATTGATTGGCAGTGATTTTTATGATTTATTTAGATAATGCAGCGACTACGGCACTTTCCGAAAAGGCAAGAGAGACGATGGAACCGTACTTTTTCAGAGAAATTCGGGAATCCGTCGTCGATTTATCGCTTCGGGCAGGAAGCAAAACAGGCCATAGAGAGCAGCCGCCGTACCATTTCGCGCACTTTTAGAGTATCTCCGCGTGAGATTTACTTTTACCGGAGGCGGCACGGAAAGTGATAACTGGGCAATTGCCGGGCTGTTTTTCCGCGAAGACAGAACTGGAGGTCTTTACGGATCCGATTGAACATCATGCGGTGCTGGAGAGTTGTGCTTTTTGTCGAGAGTCTTGGCGCGAAGGTTCGGAGGATTCCGGTGGATAGAGAGGGATTTCTGTCTTTGGAAGCGCTGGAAGAGGCATTGCAAAAAGTGTGAAAAAGCGCAGGAGAAAAGCTTCGCCTTGTTTCCGTGATGGCGGCGAACAACGAGATCGGAACTATCGGGCGGCTTTCCGCAATCGGGAGAATCGCAAAAGAAATACGGCGCTTTGTTTCACAGTGATGCGGTGCAAGCTTTCGGACAGATTCCGCTTTCTGTAGAGGACACGGGGATAGACCTTCTTTCCGCGAGCAGCCATAAGATTCATGGGCCAAAAGGAGTAGGACTGCTCTATGTTCGTAAAAGAGGGTGAAGCTGTCGTCTTTCTTCCATGGCGGAGCGCAGGAGCAGGGATTGCGTGCCGGAACGGAAAATGTTCCAGGATTGTCGGTTTTGCTACAGCTGCACAGGAGGCCTTTTTCCGGGATGGAAGAAAAGGAAAAGCGGAAGAAGTCGCCCTTCGAAACAAAATCTGATGAAGAGACTTCTGGAAGAAGTGCCCGGTGCCTCGATTACCGGCGTGAATCCTCTTATGAACCCTCCTCTTCGGCGCTCACCGCTGTGTTTCCGGAGAGACTTCCCGGTATGTGCATCTCTGCATAGAGGGAGTGGAAGCCTCTTGCTCCAGCTGGATCAGAAAAGGAATCTGTGTGCGAGCAGCGGGTCGGCCTGTGCGAGGCGGTTCACTCGAGCCGAGGTCATGTAAGCTTCTTACGCGATGGAAAGAGTCAGGAAGAAGCGTTCTGGGACTTCGCCTCAGTCTCGATGAGGAGGCTTACGGAGGAAGAACTGGAATACCACCGTTACAGCAATCAAAGAAGGCGTACTGCGGGGATAAAATCGCTCGCAGTTTTTCTTTCAGTATCTTATGAGAAGGCAGTTTCGTCAATCGTTCTGGAGAAACCGTCGTCGTTATACAGGAAATAGTCTTTCAGGGTCCGCCTCATAGCAAAGGCTGTGGCATCGTATTTGACATAATCCAGTTTTGCCGTGCTTTCACTCCAGCGGATGAATAAGGGAAGAACGTGCCTTCCGAAGGGGAAAAAGGATCATTTCATAGAGCTTGCATTCTACGTAGTGATTTCCCTTCGGAGAATTTCTTCCGTATAGTCGTTCCATTTGCGGAAACAGAAGCAGCTTCATGTCTTCCGGTAAATAAACATATCTTCCATTCTGATTTTTGCTGCACGACGGAGCCAGCATAATGCTCTCTCCTGCCATGACCTGGTCCTCCGATTTCGTAGGCGCGCGAATCGTTCGGATAAACAAAGAAAGGGGACGAGGTACATCCCGTTCGTGGCCGCTGTGAGCGTCACACTGTAGATACTGGGGGAATCGCAGGGCGTATGGCTTGAAAAGGTCAAGAGATTCGACAAGTCTTCGACTTTCCGATGTTGTGAGAGGTTCTTGCGAGTCTCGTTCCTGCACAGCTGTGAATTCCGGTAGAGCGGTGTCAGGAATCGCGAGAACTCAGCCATCTTGCCATAAGGTCTTCCGTACAGTCCGCGCCAAATCCGCCGATGCTCGGAACCGGTATAGAGGAATCCGCACATATTCAGCGCGGGAAGTTGCTGCAAAGACAGAAGAAGATGAGCCCACCAGGACTTGTTGTCCCCGGTCCACACACCTCCATAGCGATGCATACCGATATAACTCGAGCGGGAGAAGAGTAAAATTCTTTTCTTCGGTTCCATTTCGGAAGCGCTGCGCCGGCTGCCTTAATCATGTAAAGCCGAGAGGTTGTGTGCCCTGTCATGCCGGATTCTTTGCCCTTCGTGCTCATGATAAAAACGGCGGTAGTCGGAGGGATTTCCGCCGAGCGTCGCTACAAGCTCGGTAAAAGCGAAGAAAGAATCAATATCCAGGTTTTGGTCTTTATATTTTTCAATTTCGGAAAAGACCTCTTTCAGGTGGTCTTCGGTGTAGAGAGATTGCCAGTTCGTTCATGTCATTCGAAACCGTCGATTCCTTGTCCAACAGAAACTTGTACTGCTGACCGAACCAGTCCTGTACTTCCGGTTTGAAATCCAGGAAAATGCGCCGTCGGCCAAACTGCTGCGACAAGCCGTTCTCCATTCCTTTTTACAGTAGTAATCCTTCCAGCATCCCTCTTCGTCACGTCTCGTACCCTTCTTCTATCTTTACACCGGCATCAATGATGGGGACAAGATGAAGATTCTTTTCCTCATCTCCTGAACGAAGGAAGAAGTTCAGGAAGCGAGGCGTTGTCCACGAGTAAAGTCTTTGTATCGTTCCACGTGGTCGATGTCCATAGATAGAATCGATTGGAACGGAAAAGCTTCTTTATACCGTGTGTAAACCTGACGAATATCCTCCTCCGTCTTATACCCCCAGCGGCTCTGCCCGAAGCCGAATACCCACTTCGGCGGAATAACTAGCTTTCTCCGGTGATGCTGCGGAAAGCCCGAATCCCTTCTTCCGCGGTTTCACGCCGTGATGCGGTAAATGTCCGCGCTTTTTCGATACGGAGCGGATAGAGAGCAGGTTCAGACGGGTATAGCCGATGTCCAAAGTGCACTGTCCCCGGGTCGTCGATAAAATACCTTCAGCGCGTTTCTCTCCGGCGCCGTGAAGAAGAAAGTTTAGGACGCATAGAGGGGTGCTAACTCCTCCGTGTGATTCGGGTCATCCGTATTGTTACTGGTATAGAGCCATCCGCGTTTATTCATTCCGCGAACAGTTTCTCCCAAAGCCATATACGACGATGGAAGATAATGGTTTTGTTACGGTTCCGCTCTCCTCCTCTATCTCCCATCCGGAAGATGAGGAAACGGATGGGATTTCTTGCCATTTTGTGATCCAGGATTGCTCCTGTATGAATCGGCGTTCCCAGTCTGTATCGTTCAATCATGTTTTTCTCCTCTAAAATCTACAGTTTACTAACACGTATATCATAGCCCAGTACGATAAAGATGCAATGCTAAAAAGAGTAACTAAAGATGGTAAAAATTAAGGAATAAAACAGACTTATTCATATAGTAAAAATAATAGCAGTGTCACACTAATTTTCTGCTTACCATCAGACGGGAAGCGTTAAACTGGAATTGATCAATATATATCATTTATGAAGTGCAGGGGGCAAAAAGGGTGCAGGAGGAGGTAAGTTATGGCAAAGACAATTCTGATTGGTGCAAATCACGCAGGACGGCATGTGCAAATACCATCCTTTCTTGATCCAGATCGAGACGACCATTTTCGATCAGAAACAACGCATTTTCTTTCTTGGGATGTGGAATGGCGCTTTGGATCGAGGGAGCAGATCCATTCCGGTGACCGGACTTTTCTATGCGAAACCGGAGAACTTCCTGGCAAGAGGGAGCAAAGGTACACATGGAGTCGGAAGTTCTTTCTTGTGGACTATGAAAGAAGACCGTGAAGGTCGAAGTTGAGGGCGAGGAGAGTTATCGAAGACCACTACGATAAGCTGGTTCTGGCTACAGGTTCTCTTCCGAATAAACTTCCAGGTGAAAAGGATTCGATTTGGAGAATGTACAGATGGTGAAGCTGATCAGAATGCTCAGGAAAGTAATCGGAAGGTAAGGACAAGGAGGCATTCCGGAATGATGTGTACTGGGGAGGCAGCTATATCGGTGTGGGAGAACTTGCTGAGGCATTCCGCCGTTTGGGACTTTCCGTAACCCTTGTGATATGGTCGATCATATCCTGGCAGGGTGCTGATACACGTTCTCGGATGAAATCAAGAATCGTTTGGAGGAGCACGGTATTCGTCTGGCACTGGGAGAGAAGTAGAAGAATTCCTTGGAGAAGGAAGGTTCTGCCGTGAAGACGGATAAAGGAGGTATCCGGCGAGACATGGTGATCTGTGCGAGTGAGCTTCAAGCCAATGCCGGACTCGGAAAATCATCTGAAGCTCTATAAGAATGGAGCCTATCTGGTGAATAGAAAACAGGAGACGAGTGATCCTTCCGTTTATGCTATTGGCGATTGTGCAACGCTTTATGCACAATGCAAGAGGAAAGACTATATCACGCTTGCGATCAACGCAGTTCGTTCAGGTGTAGCAGGGGCATAACATCTGCGGAACAGCGGTGAAAACCTGGGGTACAGGGATCAGTGCGCTTGGAATTTACGGGTACAGCTCGCTCGCGGACTTTCTCTTACGGCGGCAGAGAGAAGGAATGGCCGTGATCCTATGAGGGATTATGAGGATACGCGGCTTCCCGCTTTTATGGAGGTGGAGAATCCGAAGGTCCAAGAGTTCGTATCGTTTATAGAAAGGAGGACAAGAGAGATTGTAGGGGCGCAGATTGGTTCAAGCTATGATGCAACGGCGATGATTCATTTCTTCTCCTAGGCTATCAGAAGGGCTTGACGATGGCGGAACTTCCCATAGTCGATCTCTTCTTCGTGCCGCACTTTAACCAGCCTTATAACTATGTCACGTCCGCCGGCTTGCAGTGGTTGAATAAAGAACTCGGATTACAATAAGATTCGCTTCTTTTCGTTGATTCGTTCCGGGAATCTGTCTCTTTCATCGGTTCCGGGAAATTGGTTCCTTTGAAGGTCTAAGCTTTTTGCAATGGAAGCTTAGACCTTTTTACTCCATGGATTATGCGTATGCGGAGAAGTGCGGGACACGCGTCATTCTAAATCTTTCCTGAAGAATTAGCACTCAACACTTGACAGTGCTAACAATGCGATTATAATAGAATTATCTTGTGAAACAGTGTATGTCAGGGGTTTAATCCGCCGTGCACCGTAGAGAGAAAGGATGAATTCGTATTGCCAAAAGGGTTTCCCGAATAAACAGAAGACGCAGAATCATCTTATAGAATGTGGGGAAAAAGCGCATGAACATTAATCATTTTACACAAAGTCAGTAGAAAGTATCAATAACAGCCAAAAATTGCGATGGATCACGGAAATCAGGCTCTTGAGCGGGGTGCATCTTCTTTTTAAACCTTATTGATGTGGAAGACAGTTTGATTGAAAAGCTTCTACAGAAGATGTAGAATTCCTCTGGATGCTTTTTCGGGTGCAGTAGAGGAAGATCAATGATCACTTCCGAGAAAGTTTCCGGCGGGCAACAATGCTTCGCAGGAGGCAAATAAAGTCGTGATGAATGCGGAAGACCATGCGAAGGCGATGGGGGATGAGTATGTCTCTGTAGAGCATATTTTCCTTGCTCTCCTGAAGGGCGATAAGACCGTGAAAGAACTCTTCAAACAGTTCGGTATCACGAAAGAAAGAAGTTTTTGGAAGCGCTTTCTTCCGTTCGCGAAACCAGAAGGTCATGAGCGGACAACCCGGAAGGGAACCTATGATGCCTGAATAAGCTACGGTTTCGAAATGGTAGAGGCGTGCGAGAGCGCAGAAGTTCGACCCGATTATCGGTCGGGATGAAGAAATCCGGAATATTATTCGAATTCTCTCCAGAAAACAGAAGAATAATCCCTGTTTGATTGGAGAACGGTGTAGGAAAAACAGCGGCTGTAGAGGGTCTGCACAGAGAAATTGCAAAGGGAGATGTACCAGTTCCATCAAAGAACTAGAAGATTTTGCTCTGGATATGGGTTCCCTCATTGCCGGTGCAAAAGTATAGAGGAGAGTTTGAGGAAGATTAAAGGCGGTTCTGGACGAAGTGAAGAGTCCGAAGGGAGATTATCCTTTTCATCGATGGGATTCATACGATTGTCGGCGCCGGAAAGACGTGGGTTCTATGGATGCCGGAAATGTAGAGTACCGCTCTTACCGAGGGCGAGTTGCACTGTATCGGTGCGACAACCCTCGATGAATATAGAAAATATATTGAGAAGGATTGCGGCCCTCGAACGTCGTTTCCAACCGGTTATGGTGGATGAGCCGACCGTAGAGGATACCATTCCATCTTAAGAGGAATTAAGAGCGTTATGAAGTGTACCACGGCAAGATTACAGACTCCGCACTTGTTGCGGCAGCAACGCTTTCCGACCGCTATATACGACCGTTTCCTTCCGGACAAGGCAATCGACCTTGTGGATGCGAGCCTGTGCCGCCACGATTAAGACGGAAATGGATTCCATGCGGGAAGAGATGGATGAAAAGAACGTCGTAAGATTATGCGGCTCCAGATTGAAGAGCTGGCTTTAAAGAAGGAAGACGATCAACTTTCCAAGGAAGACTGGCGACTCTCCAGAAGGAACTGTCCGAGGATTGAAGGATAAGTTCAATGTTGAAAAGGCACAGTGGGAAAATGAAATGAAAATGCCGTCTCGAAAACTCCAGACTCTTCGGGAAAAGAAGAATCAGTTACAGGCGGAGAGTGATGTGCCGTGTGCAAAGGGCGAAGGTATGAGAAGGCTTCCAGTGACGCAGTATCAGAATCTGCCACCAGGTGAAGAAGGAACTTTAGCGGAGGCGGAGAGTGTTGCGCAGAAGGAAGAAGAACAGCCTTGTGCGCATGACGAGGTTACCGGAGAGAAAGAAATCGCGAGAATCATCAGCCGCTGGACGGGTATTCCCGTTACGAGCTGGATGAGTCGGGAACGCTCGAAAAGTGTTGCACACTCGATGATGCGATTTCGCAAGAGACTCATCGGACGAGGAAGAAGCGGTGGAGAAGGTTTGTGAAGCAATTTCTCCGTTCGAAAGCCGGATCAAGGATCCGACGAAAGCCGATCAGCTCCTTCCTTTCTTGCCAAACCCCACCGGGTGTAGGAAAGGGCTGAACTTGCCAAGTCTCTTGCACAGAATCTTTTCGATGATGAAAATGCGATGGTCAGAATCGATATGTCCGGAGTATATGAGCGTTCGTGTCCGTCTCATCGGTGCAGCTCCCGGCTATATTGGATATGAAGAAAGCGGGCGGCTTACGGAAAGCAGTACAAGGAAAACCGTATTCCGTTGTACTTTTGATGAAATCGAAAGCGCATCCGGACGTCTTCAGCATTCTCTTGGGTACTGGATGACGGGCGGATTACCGATTCTCAGGGCAGGACGGTGAACTTTTGAGAATACCGTATCGTCCTGACCTCGAATAGCAGGGCGCAGAGTCTTCTGGACGGCATCCAAGGGAAGACGGTACGATTCCGGAAGAAGTGCGGAAAGAGGTGATGGATGCCTTGCCATGCGCGCTGCAGACCGGGAGTCCCTGAACCGTTTGGTCGAGATTATCCTCTTTAAGCCTCTGGGTACCAGAAAGATATGGGGCGGATTTCACCGCATTGATTTTAAAGAAGATATCAATAAAAGCGACTTCGGGAGAAGAGACTGCATATCGAGCTTTCGAAAAGATGCACTGGACTTCTATTGGACCAAATGCGTATGAGCGGTTTTGGTGCAAAGACCGTTGAAGCGGTATATGCAAAACACGTAGAAACCTTGGCGGCAAAGTGCATTTTGGAAGACGAGGTAAGAGAGGAGATAAAATCAGAAATTGTTCTCCAAGAATGGAGAACTGGATGCAGAGGTCAAGTCGTGAGACTGTGACCTCTTTTCAATTTTCTCTCTCTTAAGTTTATGTTTTAAATAAAAATGTTGTATGCTAGAATACCAAGCTGATGGTGAATGAACGTAAACTCATAAAAAGGAGAAGAAGATAGAAAAGCAAAACGAAAATTGCTGGCATTACTGCTTTTCCGCGGTGATGTTTGGCAGGGATTTTCCATGGTGAATGCGGAAGATGTCCTCCACTGCTTCGGGGAGTACAGTTTCCTCATCTTCTTCCGCGGTAGGAGGAGAGAGTACAGAGCTGCAGCAAGAAATTCCCGATGCTGTGCAGGCGATGTGAAATGACGCTGGACAACAAGCCGGTGGATGCGAACACAAAAGATTTCTATTTTCCCACAGTTTGCATTAAAAGGCGAAGCTGGCTTAGCGGAAAAGCGGTAAATGAGGAGACATACTGTCATTCAACTTCCGGATGCCTGGGAAGCGCGCAATAACGAAGATGTCGCAATCGCAAAACGATGACGGACTCGTCATGGCGAATGCGCATTTTGACCGAGGGCACAGAACAGATTACCATCACGTATACCAAGAATGCGGAAGATTACAGCGGATCGGACGGAAGTTTTCCTTTTCTGGTTCAGATCGACCGGTCTGTAGTGCAAACCAAGCAGCGCGTTCCCATTCATATTACGATTAACGGTCAGGTTGTTGCTTCGGTAAACATGGATTACCAGGGGGTCACAAAGGATGCGGAACCCAGTTTCTGGAAGAATCACGGCGGCTCGATTGAAACCTACGAGGATGTGACGGACTTACACTAGCTTAATTCACTTTTATATTCAGGTGAATGGAAGAAACTCACAACAGACGGAGCGTTTCCGGAAAATACACGAAGGTCAAGCTTTATGACAAGCTGATCAGTGAAGTGTTCAACTATGTGGATCCGAGCGATCCTACCCGTTCCATGAACTGGAAAAATGCTTCGGATGCGGATAAATTTTATCCGAGACTGGTAAGAGGCGTTTGGAGATCGGGCTATCGGGACAGCAATTATGTTTTCCATACGGCAGTGGATGACACGGAAGCCAATCGGGGACCGAAGTGGGCGCTCATGAAACCCGCAGGATAACAATCAACCTGCCGGAGGAGAAAGGGTTTCACTAAATTATGCTCCCGATAAAGAGATCGCTGACTATACCGTAGGAGATATGGGTCTGGGAGAAGGCATAGAATTACAGTATTTCGTGGAAATCGGTGAGGTTCCGCAGGACGGCACAACCTATTATAATGATGCTTCCATTACCGGGGACAGCATCAGCATGGGAACCACACCATAGAGGTTTGCCGTGCAGAAAGCCAGTGGAACGTTGAACAGGAAGGGCTTCACCCTTCGAATTAAGAAGGAAAATGAAGATGGACAGCCTCTTTCCGGAGCGAAATTCACCATCGAAAATAAATACAGAACCAAACTCAAGAAAAGAAGTCACTACCGGTGAAAAACGGAATTGCGGAATTAAAGAATGTCGTTCGGGAAGAGTATGCAATCCGGGAGGTCAAGGCAACCGGACGGATATGTTCTGATGAGATGAACAGTACATTTCCAAAGAGGAATTAAAGACCTCTATTGCGGATGGTGCTACGGTGACCAAGGTATTTGTCAATAAAAAGAGGGCGAGGATAAGCCCGCAAGCAGGAATATTGTCATCCATAAAGATTGGATTCTGGGAGGAACTTCCGTACAGAAGCCGAACAAGGTAAAGGTTTATCTTGTGGAAAACGGCGTAAAGAATGAAAACAAGGTACAGGAGCTTTCCGAAGAAAATCACTGGACGGCATCTTTCTCGAATCTTCCGAAGAAGGATGCGGCGGGTGCGGAGATTCGCTATACTGTAGCGGAGGAAAATCTTTCCGACTTTACGCCGGCAATTTCCGGAACAGAAGACACAGGATTTACCATCACAAACTATGCCGGAGACCGTGTAGGCTATCCCTGTGACGAAAATCTGGAAAGGAAGCGGAGAACATCCGCAGGGGCCTGCCGTGACAGCTCTATGCGGATGGCGTGCGTGTTGCTTCCACTTACTTAACAGCGCAGAACGGATGGCAACATACCTTTGATATGCCGAAGTATAATGATGCCGGAAGGGAAATCCAATATACGGTAACAGAGGAAAACGTATCCGGTTATACGGCAAAGCAGAGCCGATGACGAGAATAATGGCTATAGGAACGTCTTTGTGAATACCAAAGAAAATCCGAACACACCGGGTGGCGGCGGTCACCGTACACGCGGAAATGACCGACCGGGCGGTGGCGGCATACGCCCGGAACGCCGAGGAAATCCGTCCAATCCGCCTTCCAACACCCGGAAGAGCCGGGCAATGTACTTGGTGTGGACCGTCCTGCAGGTAGGAGAGCAAAAACGAGAACCCCGGAGAGAACGGGTGCCGTTCTCGGAGAGAGCAGACCGGAAGTAAAGGGCAGGAGCGTGGCGAGACAGATACTCCGATTCGTCTGCAATGAAGCTGTACGGTATTCTGTTTCGCAGCTGAGTGTCCCTCTCCTTTAGGAAGCCTTTTCCTTTAAGAGTTTTATTTTTAAAAAAGAGAATTTTAGGCTGTGGTATAAGCGCATATCTTCAATAAACTATGTTATAAAATAGACAGTATAAATTGGATTTATGCAAAATACTCAAAATATAAAAGAATTTGCAGATATTAAATATGCAAAATGCTCATATGCAAAAATAGCTTGACCTTTATATAGAATAGGGTAGAATGACAGTTGTCCGGAAAGGATCGAAATCCGGCATTAACATTAGCGAACAGGTTTAATCGACCCTTACTACCTATACAGCGGAAGCCCGACGGAGACGCCGGGTTTTTGCTGTCTATTTGGATTTTTAGAAATGTATTCTTTCCAAACATCTGATTTTGAAAGAAAAGCAGAATGGGAGGGGCGAGAAAAGACTTATAAGTGTTATCAATAAATAGGGAGATATATAGTGTCTATTAATTAGAAAAACAGAATTAATTTTTATATACTAGCAAAGTGTGTTAATTATTTTTATAGTTGCGCTGGAAGTTTCTACTTATGGTCAGGGTAGGAAGCGCATGAAAGGAGCACTTATGATGGAGTCTATTGTTACGTATCACGCAAAAGAGGTGAGCCCTCAGCGCGTTTTAAAGAATGCGGAAGAGCTTTATGCCGGCGGATTTTTCTGCTGTGAGGCGGTGATGAAAGTCATTCGCGATGCATTCCAGGCGGATGTACCCGAGTCCGTTATTGCGATGTCTTCCGGGATGTCTATCGGAGCAGGTACGTTCCGGATGCATGTGCGGTGCATTAAACGGAGGAATCCTTGCCCTCGGTATGTTCTTCGGAAGAACGACCCGGACGGCCCGAAGGATCCGAAGGTGAATGCCCTTATGGCACTTTCAAGGAGCTTCATGACTGGTTTAAGAGGCCAAATGCAAAGCATGCCGCTTGCTGCGTGTCCTTACCAGAGGCTTTGAGATGGCGGAAGGAGAGCACAAGAAGCAGTGTATCGCCTTTACCGGACTTTGCAGCAGGAAAGGTCGCCGAGATTCTTTGCAGAGAGTTGGGCGTTAAGAATGTGGATTCGGAGCCGATTCAAGGGCTGGACGCACCCTTCTCCCCTGTACACGAAGCAAAAAGCAGTATAAGGAGCTGGCATAAATAAATGGATCAAAAATCCCGTTTGCCTTCTCGGGCGTAATGCTCGGTATGGCGGCACTTGGTAATTGTTACAAAGCTATGGAGAAGGCATTCGTTTGGTTTTTCGGCTGCATTGCCTTTGTGATTCTAATCCTCCTTCTCTGAAAGCTCATTCTTTTTCCCGAAGGCGGTGAAAGGAAGAGCTTTCCACTCCCATCGGGCGGGTGTTTTTGCGACCTTTCCCATGGCGCTGATGCTGTTTTTCCGTATATGTAGCCCTTTATTCCGGGAATCTCTTTTTCCGATTTGGGTTTTTTGCGAATGCCATCCATATTGTGTTGATTCTCTACTTTACGAAGACCTATATTCTTCGTTTTGAGGAGAAAATGTGCATACCGTGTGGTATATCGTTTATGTCAGGGATTGTTGTAGCATCCCTGACCACACCGGCATATAAGACCTTCGCTTACGGGCAGGCTGCCTTTTTATTTCGGTTTCGTCGCTTTACTGATTTCTGCTTTGCGTAGTTGCCAAGCGCTATACGAAGCTTCCCGTGCGGATCCGCAGAAGCCCCTGATGATGATTTATGCCGCACCGATGGCACTTCTGCACGGCAGGCTATATTCAGGCTTTTCGGAGAAGAATAAGAGCTTTTTAGTTCTGTTCTTACTGGTAGCAACTTCCGTGATTTACCTGTTTTGCCCTCTTTAAGAGCGTACAGTTCCTTCGCTTCCCTTCTATCCGGAGCTATGCGGCTTTCACTTCCCCTTCGTAATCTCCGCGATTGCGACGAAGCAGTGCTTTGCGGTACTGACAAAGATGGGCATGAATGTTGCCTTTTTACAGCCCGTGGTTTTAGTGGAGACGATTATTGCGGCGGCATTTTACGATTTATGCCTGCTTACGGTATTTCCAGTTTATCCTTTGCGAAAGAAGTAGGAGAACGGCTGCTTCGCCGCTGTCAGTGCTAAACTGCTTTAGGGTTTATAAAAAGGGGGCTGTGAAAAATCAAAAATATTTTTCACAGCCCTTTATATGAAAAGATTTCTCACCGTTAAGCTTGGTTCTGCTTGTTTTTAGTAGGGAAAAAGTCCTACGACAATTGAAACTCTTGAAGCAGAGCCTTTCTGTAGTCCGGGCTTTCAGAGGCCTTTTCTATATCCTCGATTCGTCCCTCTTTTACCAGCAAGCCCATCAGCTTAGCCATCTTGCTTTCACTTTCTTCTTTGCCTTCCTTTTTCCACTGTTTTTTCAAACGATCGTAGTATGTTGTCATGGCGTCATGCTCTCCTTTCTCTATATTTTTGTTCTCTTTTAAATCAGCTACTCTTTTGGCAAGAACCTTGGAATGCATCTTCTTTGGATCTTTGGTGTAGAAAATCCTCTGTCAGCTTTTCCCAATTCATTCTCGCTGTCTTTACTTGTATTTAGGTAAATGATTTCCGACTGGTCCGGAAACTTACTGCCTGATTCTTGAATCGTTCTGGAAATATGGTAAATCTGTTTGTTCTCTTTTAAAATGTCCTTTGCACAGATAAATATAACATAGCTTTCGGGCAAATTTTTCAAAAAGTTTTTCCTTTTTCAAGATATGCATATCAATTAGTCCGGAATGGTAGCAGGCACGCTTTCGGACTTGCTCCATGCGAATCTGTTTTGAACTTCGATATTGTAGACAGTGCCATTTGTATCACTGCATAAGCAGTCTAAAATTAGAGAACGACCTTGCAGATTTTTAAATCACTTTGAATACTTTGTGTTTTTACCTTTAAATCGGGCTTTTTGTAAAATGGTTTTGTAGAATATATTCGGTGCATTTTACATCTTTTTAAAACAATGCGGATGAAAGATATCATCCATGAGAATCAGTTCGGATAAAGAAATTTTTGTTTTTCACTTAGTTTTTAGAAGTCTTAGAATAAGCTTTTAGGCTTTAGGGCATAGAATGCCTCCTTTCGATAGAAAATAGAAATAGTAGAATAAGAATTACATAGAAATAAAAACTAAAAAGCAAAAAGAATAATTAAAGATAAGGAAAAGATAAAGAGAAGATAATAAGAAGAAGTGAAAGTAGAGTAAAAGTAGCTAGTAGAAAGTCTGATAATAAATAGGATTTAAAATAAAAAGAAAAATAACAAGTTGAAGTTCTCTTAGTATAGCAGAGTAGGAAATAAACTCCTATACTCCATATTCGGATATGGTTTTTAAGGCACGATAAGATTTGTTGTACAACAGATAAATCACCATTCAAAAAGTAACCAATTGAAGATGTATGTAATGAACGGGACAACCGTGTTAAAAACTGGGATGAAAGTGAAATTGTTGGTAAAGGATGGACTCACAATGTTATTCCAACCCGGAGAATTAAAACCATTTTTACCATATACTTCATTATCTGCTGGTAGAAAAATATTAGCATTGTTCTCATGACAGATCTCGTTAATTTATTTTCTGGATCTGGTTTCTTAATTATTGATGATACGGATCATTTAGATGAGGATAGTTTTTGAGGTATTGTTAAAAATTTGTTACCGATCAAAGATATACAAGAACAGTATGATAACATCATCATTAGTTCTGTAAATCATTCTGATATTGTAAATAAAGTAAAAAGATTATGATGTAGACCATATCGAGATGTAAAAAGAAAAGAAAAGAGAAATTCCTCTTTTTGTGCGAATTATTGTTGTCTTTTGCGTTTCCGGTTTAGGAGATGTGCTAAAAAGAATAACCCAATAAGACTTACCATTCTCATCAACATAATATCCGGAACCGAAAAGTTAGAAAAACTCTCCTATCCAACATTAATTTCATTATGCTGTTTGCTTACCTTAAAAAGCAAGAAAAGCATCTCCCGGAGTTTTCTGCTCCTTTGCAGCAATTTCGCCACTCACACCATATCCCAAAGCTAGTTTACCATTTGGTCTAATATGAGACATCCGATATACTTAATTCTTCAGCCCTAGTCTGTGCCATTTCGTGTAGATAGTCATTTTTCTTCCAAAGTGTTCAAACCTTTGTTTTTCTCTGTATTTGATTCACTCTTCTTAAAGAGATCTTCCCGATATTTATCTTGCTTTTTCACTAAAATCTTCATTACTCTTTGATTTTCTTCTCATATATTTCTTGTTTCGCTAAGATTCTTATGTTTCTGTGAAAGTATTGCTTTACAGCGTCAGTGCTGTTATTCGTATTATTCTGAGAAATCAAATTCACACTTTTTAGTTTGAACAATATTATCAACCGTCCAAGCCCCATTTTTCGTTAACCGTATATCTGTCAGCGTAATGGCATTTTCAAACATCCATCCATTTTCATCAAAACAGTAACACTCTGCAATGCCGTCATGATTGCCGTCAATCCATTGCCAAGAAGACTTTGTAATAGTTTCCGTTTCCAAGATCATACCACCATGCATTTTTAAATTTCCTCCCTCACCCAGTCTGCCTGTGGCAGTACAGGAAAGAAGAAGGGACAAAAGCTTGTGAAGTGCAGAGCAAGCACGGTAAGATATACGAGCGAGTTTCCGGGCGATGCATAAGATTCTTCAGCGTACAGAAAAAGCCTTGCTTTTTCCCTTTACGTTCTTTTTCATTGCATTCCTCCCTATTTCCGTATTGAAAAAGGAAGGATAAGAGAAATGCCTTCCCCTATGCCTTCCTATCGGCAGGAAAAGATATAAAAGGGAGGAGAAAATGGCGGAAAAGCCGAAGGAAAGCGCTCAGCGGTCTTTTCGCGGGCATTGCTGAAAGCGAGAAAAAGCATTATCATAGAGAAAAAGAAAGCGAGTGTCCCTTTAGGAACCGGAACGGAAAGGAGAAACAATGAGCCCATTCTCATTTAACCACTTTAACTTTAATGTACTGGATTTGGAAAGAAGTATGAAATTCTACGAAGAGGCACTGGACCTTCACGAGCTGAGCAGAAATGAAAGGATGATTTTATCATTGTCTTTTAGGGGACGATTCTACGGACTTTCCGTCTGGAGCTAACATATATGAAGGATAGAACAGAGCCCTGCTGATCTCGGGGAGCAGGAGTACCACCTCGCACTTCGCTGGACGGAGGATATGGGAGCTGCCCACTGCACTTCATGAAAAGATGGGCGTATCTGCTTTGAAAATCATGGTATGGGCATTTATTTTATTGAAGATCCGGACGGCTACTGGATTGAAAATTATTCCGGACAGAACGAAAGCCCATTACTTGGCAGTAGAAGAAGGATAGAGAGAAGACGAGACAGAGGGTAGAAGCATAAAGAGCAGAAGGACAGAGAGCATAGGGAAGAGCGCGATTTCACGGCTTCCGAATAGGAGATGCGAAGGGAGAGATGGATGTTGGCTATCAGGCAGAGAAAGAAATCGAGAAAGGATGGCACCGCTTTCCCGTTCGGATGCGTCCCGGAGAACGCTGGAAGAGTTTGTCGGTCAGGAGCATCATCGGAGAAAAATAAATTGCTTTCCCGCTTAATTCAGTGCAGACCAGCTGCAATCTCTCCTTTTCGCCCGCGGGAACGGGAAAACCTCTCTTGCAGAAGCTCATTGCAAACCATACGAAGGCGGAATTTATCCAAATCAATGCCACTACCGCCGGAAAAAGGATATGGAAGAAGCGGTTGGTCGGGCAAAGAGAGAATCTCGGTGGTACGGTCGAAAAGACGATTCTATCGATGAATTCATCGTTTCAATAAAGCGCAGCAGGACTATTTGCTCCCTTTGTGGAAGACGGAACGGTGATTCTTATTGAGGAGCAACGAGAATCCTTTATTTTCGAAGTGAATTCGCCTTGCTTTCCCGCTCGAGGGCTCTTTGAGTTACCTTTAACGGACGAAGCACTCAGTCGGCTTATTGATACAGCCTTAACGGATGCCAGAAGCAGGGGATGGGGCTTTCAAAGCAACTTCACGAAAGAAGGAAGGGATTTTCTACTGGAGCACGCCTGGGGATGCCCGCGTAGCTGTTAAACACGCTAGAGCTCGCTATACTGAGACATACTCCGGACAAGAGGGTGTGATTCAACTCCGGATAAAGAAAAACAATCGGCGAGTGTGGCAGAAAAAGCATTCTTCGTTACGACGTGACAGCTCGGAGCATTATGACATGATTTCCGCCTTTATCAAGTCCATGCGGGAAGTGACGCGGATGCCGCGTCGTACTATCTTGCGAAGACGCTCGAGTCGGGGAGGATATCCGTTTTATTGCGCGCCGAATCATGATTTGCGCTGCGAGGATGTGGGAAATGCCGACCCGCAGGCTCTCATTCTTGCCGTGAACGCTTCTCTTGCGGTGGAGCGGGCAGGGCACTGCCGGAGGCGACATTATTCCTCACCGTGCAGGCCTTGACATATATTGCGACGGCAAAGAAGTCGAATGCCGCGGTGAAAAGGCGATCTATGCGTCGATGATGTCGGCGGGAAAGAAGGGAAATCTGGATTCCCTTCACCTTCGAGACGCGCATTACAGCGGGCATGAAAAGCTCCGGAAGAGGGAGTCGTGACACAACACCCTCACGACTACCCTGGGCACTTTCGTTGAACAGCAATGTTGCCGGAGGAAATTAAAGACTGTTTTATGAGGAAAGGACTTTAAGAAATAATACAGAAAAAGGCAAATTTATTTTATATAGAGCCCATGTTAGGATAGGGTATACAGCAACAGAGGAGAATGGATGAAGAAGACGATATGGTTTTTGTTTGGCAGGGCTGATGCTTTTTGCTACAGCATGCGGAAAGAAAGCGGGAAGATTATTAAAGAATACAACGCAAGTGGTTCAAGGAAGAACCCAGCTCCGAGGCTTGACGGAAAACAGTTTATGTCCCGTGCAGAAGCTTGGGAAACTGAAAACCGCATCAGAAACCGGCGACGGAAAGGTGATGAACTTCGATGTGACGGGGCTACTCTGATAAGAACTGGGAGTTGATGCCCGGCGACGAGACAGAAATCGGCTATGAGGGTACAGAGCCGCAGGTGACGGAATGAAGGTGAAAAAAGTCACTGCCTCACCCCTATGAGTTCACAGTGGAAGATTTAATGATGAAATTAGAATTTCTACGGAGAGATTACCGCGTAATGATACCGCCTGCAAAGGAAACCAAAGGGTTTTGGAGGAGAAAATACCGAAGGGCAGAAGTATGGTGATACCGTTACCTTCCAAAGAGCAAGCTTTGAGACCGACTTGGACGAAGGATGGATTAAAAGTGGGGTCGGAAATCAGGTGTTTACTATCTTGGGATTTAAACAACAATCCGCTTGCCTTCTATACGATTACGGAAGATAGCCTCGATGACGAAGCGGCGGATACCCAAAGGTTAAGGGAACAATCGAGACCAGATGGAGATATCTTTTACCTTAAAGGGAGACGACACACACCTTCCGCTTGAATGGAAATGATGAACTTAAAAAGAGGCGGAAGCATCAAGGGGAAAAACGGTAGAGGTAAGCTACAGCACCTCTCTGAAGGCCAGGAGCCTTCTTTGCCGAAGCTATTAAAGTGGTAGAGTAAGGTTTTTGTCCTATAATCGGGGATTCTCAAAAGGAGGAAGTGAACAATCTCGGCGGTCTCCTTTTGTTCAGGTCCCGATCTTGCTTACAAATTGCAGGGCTTCCATCTGGACAAGAAAAAGAACCCCCACAATGCACCATGTTGCGTCAATTATCATACATAATGGTGAAGGGTCCGTCATTCACGACTTTCACCTTCATATCGGCCCCCAAACTGTCCGTGCGCTGTCGGAATGCCTCTGCTTTTTCCGCTTTCCGTGGTAGGCCATTCATAGAGGGCATTGGCGTGTGCAGGGTCTCCTCGCTTGAATAAGCTCTCGCCGGACGATTTTTCTGGTATCCGCATGAGCGAACTGGCTCACGATATGAGTGAGCCGGAGATGTTCTTATGGAAAGATTGGTTCTTTTCCGTTTTCATCCTCGAAGAGCGGCATCCAGAATTTTTTTCAGCATCTTATCGGCTACGGTCATATCCTGATTGTTGACACCAAAGAATAAGATATCCCTCTCAATAGTCTCAAACCTCGCCGGAAAACGGAAACCGAGGCGGAAAGAACTCTTGAACTAAACAACGCATAATCTACTCCTTACTTAAACTGGACGGATTGTTTCATATTGAAACCGATTTTCCCGCCGTTTTAGGGACCCAGAGCAACCCTCTTCTTGCAGAACTCTTCCAAGTCGCGAAAATTGTCCCGAGCCGTGTCCATGCTGAGAAGAATCATGGGTCTTTGGGCAGGCTCATTTTTATTTTTTCTTCCTTTCTTGTTTTTTTGCCATGCCACCACGATTTTTTTTCAATCAATTGCTTCTTCGGGCCGACATCAAAGCCCAGTAAGCTAGGGTCAAAAATTACCCCTGCAAAGTCTTGGCTGTTCTTCTTCTGGCAGATTTTTCAAAAGAGGATCCTTTTCCAGAGTTTTTGTATTAAAGCTTTCCAACCGCTTATATTTGTGACTGAGGTCACAAAGGAAAAGATCTCCTCAAATGTCCTTCAGCTGCGGGCTTTTTGTGTTGTAAAGCACTTTCATTTAAAGGACGAAGGATGAAGTTTCATATCGGAAAGACTACATGCTGTAGTAATAAATAAAAGTAAGATTAGCATGTGGACTTTATAGAAGCGTTTCCGTACAGGCGGAGGAAGAAATTTTGTTTTGGCATAATTATTAATCATGGTTTTGGTGAGCGCTTTATCTTCTTTGTGGCGCTGCATGGAGGAGAGGTTCACGAAACCGCACCGAGCGTTTAAAGAAGGAAGAGTATTTCCGTGCACATGATGTAAATTACGTAAGTATCTCTATTAACTCCTTTATCAATTTTTCGTCCATGCAAAGTATAGCATAGAAAAATACCTTAACAAGGGAAAAACAGCCGAACAAGAGAGAAAAACAGCCGAATAAGAGAAACAGCTTAGAACAAGAGAAAATGAAGGAAATCAGGGGAAAACAGTATCATAAGGGAAAAACGGGGAGCGGAGAAGAGAAGACTAGAGAAAAAGAAAGTTTTAGGAGAGATGAACGTTGAACGGTTTTGTAAAGAACTAAAAATGGTAAGAAATACCGAGGCGGTATTATTCCAAACGAGATAACGCTGCCAACGAGCGATACTGTTGCGGGCTGCGAAGCAATCGTGGATACTTGATTGCGTTTCATGAGAAAGGGATTTATGATTTAGAAGCCATTTTAAATAAAGAAGTGGGGCAGAGGCGGTACGTCATACGGAAGGACCTCTTTGGTTTTAGCAGGTGCAGGGTCCGGAAAACCAGGTTTTAACGCATAGGGATTGGTACCTGATTGAGGAGAAAGGGGTATTCTCTCATATTTTAGCCATTACTTACCAATAAAGTTGCCAAGGAAATGCAGGAGCGTAGCAAAGTTTCCTTGTAGAGAGCGGCGGGGTTTGGGTGTCCACCTTCACAGCATGTGTTCAAGGATATAAGAGACATTTCCTACTCGGTTACGGAACGGATTTTTCCATCTATGATACGGATGACCAGCGTGTAACCTTTATGCGTCAGATTCTAAAAAGAGAGAAAATTGATTCGAAAACGCTTTCAAAGGGCGGTACAGCCTCAGATTTCTCAGACGAAAAACAGAGGGGGTAAGAGGACCATCGATGCGAAGGAGATTATATCAAGCTGATTTATGATTGCTTCACTTTATGAGGAGAAGATGAAAGAACAATGCCTGGATTTTGACGATCTTCTCTTAAAGACCCCGGATTTGTTTCAGGATTTTCCGAGGTATTTCGGTATCAGGAGCGCTCACATCTTGGTAGATGAGTATCAGGACCAATGATGTACGTTCCGCCTGATTTGGCGCACCTGCGAAAAGTATCAGAACATCTGCGTTGTGGGATGATGATCAGAGCATTTATCGTTTCTGTGGAGCAAATTTGAAAATATCCTTTGAGTCCCAATTCCCTCCTGTCATACTGTAAAGTTACAGAATTATCGTTCCACCGCGCCGATTCTCGATTTGAAGCCAATGCGGTCATTGGTGAAAATCCCCGTCGTAAGAAAAGAAACTCTGACAGAAAAGAAGGAAAAAAAAGGTTGTATTCAGGGAGGCGGAGAGCGGAGAGGAAGAGGCCAGAGAGGTCATTAAACCATACGGGGAAAGGACTCTTTGTACAAGAATTTTGCGATTCTTTTACAGAACCAATGCGCAGTCTCGCCTTTTTGAGGAACAATGTATCAATTGGAACATTCCTATCAGATTGTGGGAGGGTCAATTTCTATCAGCGTAAGTGGAGATAAGACATTCTTGTTTTATGAAACCGATGGTTAATACCAAGATGATGTGGGCATTTCGGCAGGTCATCAATGTTCCGAAAAGGGGAATTGGAGATGCAAGTCTTGCCAAACTGGAGGATTACGAGCAAATTTGGGCGGTTTTTTCCCCGATGGAATCTCTCCTTTTTGCAAAGGTTGCAGGACTTTCCGGAAAGGCCTTATCCGAAATCCATAAATTTGAGGAAATGGTGGAAGGTTGGAAAGAAGAAGCGCTGGATACACTTATTGAACGAATTTGGGCTGGATACGGCCTATGAAGGATTTACAGTTTGAAGGAGCCATT
>BNJV01001890.1_pt1 | contig 41737 bp, 50 predicted proteins | sample 8540591 | NCBI WGS metagenome assembly BNJV01 (sample SAMD00202457, study PRJDB9452) | human saliva metagenome | host: Homo sapiens
CCATACAGCTTATGTAACAACCTTTATAATATCTCTAGGATATATTTCTCTATAACTCATTTTTTAATTTTCTCTACAACTACTTCAACTGTAAATCCATATTCTTCTATTACTTTGTTAGCAAATATAGATCCTTAAACTTATCAATTCTAATAGCTAGTCCATCTAAACCAACATATTTATACCAAAAGGCGCTGTTCCCCATTTCTAATGATACACGACGACACTTAATAGTAATAGATTCTTCTTTATCTTTTTAGTTGTTCTTCAAATAACTCAACTGATGGCATACACTTACTACACATTATAGGAATATCTTTTCAAGTTCGTAGACAACATCAATCTGATCCTGTTGCGATTAAATAGTATCAAAATCGGCTGTTTCGTATTCCATCATGCTCCTTTTGCAACTTTTTCAAAGATGGTTTTCTAAAATTAATTGGTACGACGATTATTACGATAAGTTGGTTTATCGTTTTGTTTTTTGTGATAAATACCAAACGTAGCTTCTGTTGCATCGGCTGGTCTAATACGCTAAATTATTTGGAATTATTCTTAATGATGCTAAGTACTCGATTGGTTCATGTGTTGATTCCATCTTCACCTACTGCAATACTGTCATGCGTGAATACATATGTTACTGGTTAAAGTTTTGTAAAGCTGATAATCTTAAAGCAGCTTTTAGGTAATCAGAATACGAAGAATGTCCTCCGAATACACGAGACACCACCGCTAATATTGGCCGTTTAAAGACAGTTGCCATGGCAAAATTCCCCGGGCTTACCAAATTGTACATTACGTTCTGTTCTATGGCATCATCTTGTAATCCATCACCTTTGATGAATGTCATATTAGAGTGTAGAAGAATCAGCTGACCCTCCAAAGATATGTTGGTAAAACTGCAGCTTAACTTACTGTTAATTGCATCTTGTGATGAGGTTACGAGTTGCTTGTGCATCTCCTACATTTTAAATGAAAAACTTTTCTTTAGTTAGACGATTGATGTCTTCGCGTGGAAAAGAACTTCTTCTAACTTCACTAGCTACAATTCGGGATATTTAGCTTTATAATCCGCGTATAATCATTTAGCATATTCAGCTTCTCCACGATCTGCAACGTGGTTTTTAAAGTCAGCTTTATAAACATCTGCTGGAATATCGAATGGCTCATTTTCCCCAACCGATTTCTTTTCTGAATAATGCCGTTTCTTCTTCACCAAGTGGTGCTCCGTGTGCTCCATTGGTCCCTTGTTTATTAGAACCAGCTCCAATAATTGTTTTCACTTCGTAAGTAGGTTTGTGTCAGATAGCTTCTTCAGCCATAGCTACTAGCACTTCTATATTCAGCTCCATCTTCTACAAGAATAGTGTTCCATCCATATGCATCATATCTAGCAGAACATTTTCAGAGAATGCATCTTTAGTTTTCTCCATCTAAAGCAGATATCATTTGAATCATATAATACACAGTTTATTTAATTTTTGCACTGCGGCAAAACTTGATGCTTCTGAAACAACACCCTCCATGATATCCCCATCACCACAGATAACATAAGTGTAGTGATCAAATAAATCATAACTTTCTTTGTTATATTTACTGCTAAATATCTTTCTGCTAAAGCCATACCACAGCAGTTGAGATACCTTGTCCAAGTGGTCCTGTTGTAGCGTCCACGCCTTTAGTGTGACAAATTGAGGTGTCCTGGAGTTTTAGAGACCCCATGTGACGAAAGTTTTTAACTTCTTCTATTGAAACATCTTCAAACCCTGATAGGTGTAATAAAAAGTATAATAGCATTGATCCGTGTCCTGCCGATAATACAAATCTATCTCTATTAATCAGTCTGTTTTTAGGATTAACTCTTAAGTGTTTGAAAATAATAGACCTAAGCCATAGGTGCTGCACCCATTACTACTCCTGGGTGCCCTCAATTTTTCTTTATTAATAGCATCTACACCTAAAACTTTTATCGCATTTACTGATTTTTGTGACATAAACTGCCCTCTAAATTATAATTCTATTCTGCGAAATAGCTCTTGATAAAGTAACTTCATCAACATATTCAATATCACTTCCAAAATCCCTAGAGCTATTCTAGTAACTTTTATATCTGTATTTTTAAATATCTCAAAATAAAAGCTCGCTGTTCCCTCATATACGGAGAAGAGTTTATGTAAAATTATTTCTTTTACGGTTTCATCTTGTGCTCTTTCAAAAAGTGACTTAATATTAATGTCAAGTGGTCCTATTCCATCCATCGGAGAAAATTAACCCATCTAGCACATGATATACCCTCTATGTTGTTGCATATTTTTCCATAGCAACTAAATCATTATCATTAGCTACTACACATATAGTAGATTTATCTCTTCCGTTGTCCGAACAAATATCACAAATATGCTCTTCACTAAGTCGTCCCACCTACTCACAATTCAGTTAGTTTTTCTTTTAAATTAACAAGACCATCTGCAAAGTATATATATATCATCATCATGCATGTTTTAATGTATGAAATGCTAATCTGACTGCTGTCTTCTCTATTCACGTTAGTAAAGAATAGCTTTCTATTAAATCTAAAATTGGTTTTCAGGATATTTGCATCTTATAATCCTGGGATGTTTAATCCATTTGTAAAACTTACCTAAAGTTTCTTCTTTTGAGTTTGAGTGAGATCCTGAGTGCATCATTTTACTGCTGTGGAAAATCATATCTTGACATTTCGATATCTTGGATCAACAACTACTCTTCTTTAATTTTAATATCTAGATTTTTCCGTCTCCAGTAGCGATTGCTGTAACCATACCACCTAGTACAGTTCCTTCTAACAGGTTTGATCTTTTAATCCTTCTTGGAGCTTTCTTGTATGTCTTTACATGCATCTTTCTCATCATTGCTGCATATTTCCCATTCCTATAATATTTCCTCCTAATATCTATCTTTTACTATTTATAATATAATTCTATTTAAAATTTTTACAACTTGCAATAATTATGTGTTTTTCAAGTTATTTCAATTGATCATTATGATAATACTATAGTTCTCAGTATAATATCTCCAAACAATTCATCAATGTAATGTTAGTTTTCTCTTCTTGCTTTTCATCTTCCAAGGGGTTCTTCAACTGGATTATCTAACTCTAGTGTTCATATTGATGGTCTTGATTATATATATTGTATAATCAACTAATAAATCTCTTGAACAAACTTTCCAAATATATATATTTAGGGATTTGAATTGTCATTTTATACCATATTATCTACTTCGTTAAATAGTAAAGTCCACCCTCTTTAGATAAAAGCAATTAGCTTACAAGATTTAAATATCACTCTTTTCATAGCTACTCTTCAGGATTGTTTGTGTTAAGCTTGTCATTTTCTCATTTTATTAAACACTATTGGCTGCACAATTTGTAAAACTCTGATTTGAATCTAATTAAATCTATTATCTTAGCCTTATCTTTGTATTACTTCACTTGAGTTTCTTCTTTCAATTGTACTATCCCAATTCGTTTGAAATACCTGCTGTTTCATTTGTTTCCTGAGTAATATTAAAGTCTTGTCATTTATATTTGATTTCCTTCAGATTATCTAAGCTATTTCTTAATTGGAATAATTGTCCTCAAGTAATTTAATTCTATTCTCAGTTCAACAGTTCTTGCATTAGATACTGTATCTACATTATTACTGCTTTAGGAACTTTATTAATCCCTTCTTCTTTTGAGCAAATTTTAACAATACAAAAATCTGCATATAACTCATATATATTCTGTAGAAAATCTAATAAACTGTTCCGTCTGTGATAAGTATTCGATTATTTTATAAAATGATAAAATTAACACTTTCTATTTCTATGATGTTTTGTCAACATTATAAAGCAGTATGTTTGGTATCTTTTAAATTTTTATATACTACTATGTCTCTAGTTACGTTAATTAAATCATTAAACAGATAATTTCGTATCTTTAGCTTGTGATACAAATTCATTGTATTTAATAAAAGATTTTGTAACATCACTTGGAGTAGACTTCTGTAAAACTCTAAAATATCATCTTCGCTTATTGATGAGTAACTTCTAGTATATGATTTAAGCTAATTTCTTCAGCATAGTTAGAAACTTGATCTAATATACTAATAGCATCTCTTAATCCACCTTTACAGACGTCATAGTCTTTTTCTATAGCCGCTTCTTCTATTACCAAGTTTTCTTCTTCTTTTACTATATATTTGAGTCTATCTATCAATTGATCTTGCGATAGATTTTTAAATTCAAATCTCTACACCTTGATAATATTGTCCTTGGTATTTATGGATTTCTGTAGTAGCAGTATAAAAATCACATGTGCTGGTGGCTCTTCTGGCGTTTAATAAAAGCATTAAATGGTACGTAGTCAACATATGACTTCATCGATAATATATACTTTATATTTACCTTCTAGTTGGTAGAAAATTTATTAGCTTCTTTTAATATCACGAACTTCATCAACACCATTGTTACTAGCCGCGTCTAGTTTCTATTATATCAACATTTTCTTTTGATATACTTCATTTTATTAACTTCATTAGCAAATATTTTAGCATATGAAGTCTTACCATGTACCTCGGATCCATAAAATAAATAGGCGTGACTTATTTGATCTCTATCAATTGCATCAAAACAGAAACTATGTGATTTTTGACCTACTATATCATTAAATGTCTGTGGTCGATATTTCTATATAATGCTTGAAACATACAAACCTCCTAAATTATTTTAACTAATATATTATACCATATTTTAATATTACTTATAGTGATCAATGGAATTACTCCATTAATCTCATAGTATATAGCACTCTTTCTACAAAAAAGACTAGAAATTAATTTCCTAGCCCTTTAGTAACTACTTAGTATATAATTAAAAATAGCTCCTACAACAAAACAAATTATACTTGTTATCCGTAATATTCTTCCACTATTTACTATCCTTAACATATCTTTTCAATATTTTCGACTAGCTTCGCTTGTTCATAGCTTATACTAATACCATTAATTAAATGGCGTTATCTCCTCTTAAAATATATTTTGCTATAATAAATAATATACCTGCAGTATAAAACATTATAAATGACGACATAATTTATATAATTTACTAGAGTAGAAAGAACAGACAATAAAATTAAGATTTCCATGGTAACCTCATTAAAATCCTCGTACTTGTTTTCATAATAAAGGCTACCTTTTGCTACTTTACTCAACATCTTTCGATTTTATTATACAATGATATTCGTATAAGTCAAAACATTCATAAAAACTCTCCCTTTACTGATATTCAGCAAAAGAGTTCATAATTAATTAGATAATCGTTTTATTTCTATTATTTAATCTTGAATTTCAGGAATAAATCGTTGTAGAAATTGAAAGCATTTTAGGCTCTCAGTCCTCATATACCTCTGTCTATTTCCAAAACTTTCTAAATCTGGATAGAAATTGTTCAGTCACTTGTCGTTTCTTCTGATAACTCTTTAGCCTTTAGTATTTGATTGCATATCGATAAATTAGAGGTTTTTCGCAGCATTTGGTGTTTAACATAAAGTTAATAAATTTGTACGCCGCTATCTTCATTTTAAGTTTGGGAATTACTGATATTATCAAACCAAAGGTTCGTACCTTCTTTAGGTAAGGCGTAAGTCATATTTTCATTTTCTTCCATAATGATTTGCATCTCCTGAAAATACTACTGATACCCATGCTTCGTTATTAATCATAAGCATTTTCATCTGCATTAATTGCTTTTACATTCCGGATGAGTAATTCTAATTTCTTTCAGCTAAGTTAGATTTTACTTCATTAGTGTCATACCTACAATTCCCTTCAGATTGAGAGTACAATTCCCATCATTTCTGAGCCCCATCAATGTAATAATATATATTATAGTCTAGTGATCCCAAGATCATTCCATTTTCAAATTTTAAATCTTTAGGAACTTTTGTTTTATTATATAAAGAAATTCTAAGTTTCGAAAATATGGAATTGAAAATTCATTTTATGATCAAAACTTTATCCTTAAATTGTGGGTCTATATTTTCAAATCCTTCAATTTTACTATGATCAAGTTTTTCAAAAGATTTAGCTCGTCTTTCTTAATCCTTATAATCAGCGTATTACAATATCGTACGGTGTTGATACGCTTGGATCTTTGTTAGCATTGCTTCATTTCGAGTCGAAAGAGTTTCATATACTACTGAAATATGCAGTCTCTTCCTCAAACTTTCTTTAGTAAGCTCTGGATCGATGTACTCACAGTTGAAAGATTGTCAACGTTTGTTTATGTCCGCTTCTTTGAACTATCTATGAAAATTTCAAAACTATATGACATCCTAAGCAGATAACTAGTATTGAAATTGCTGAAATCGTAATCATATTATCTTACCTCCCTGTTTTACTAGTGTTGATTACATGACAATTAAGTGCTGCTACAACAACATAGTTAAATACTGTAGATAAACGCATTAATCTGTAAGTTAATTCCTTGTCGTAGCCATTGAGTAGATTTCAACCGATAGTGTTTGGAATCCATTTCCTGTAACAAAAGAACGTCACAGCGAAAATCATCTAGATGATAAGTTAATCCCATAAAGAATCCTGCCCAAATCCCTGGTGTATAATGTATGAATTACTTGATCTTTACTTAATTACTTGTGGTAAGTCGCTCCAAGGTCTGTTGCTGCATCAACCATACTTCTTAGGCATCTCCTTATAGCTTTAGGTAATACCATTAATACCACTAATCGGAATACTAAACGCGATGTGTGATAATAATACAGACCAGAAAACCTTGAATACTATCTATTCCTGTGTACTTTAGTTATGAAAAGTAAACCTTATTAATAAGAATGAGACATCCTATAATAACGTCCAGGACTTACAATATGTTATATTATTCCCTACTAAGAAAAGAATTCTTTTGTTTATTAGATCTTTAAAGTATATATCCTAACGCTCCCAAAGTGTTCCAAAATATAGCTGAAAACAATCCGCATAAGTGACTGCAACTACGATCGTGTAATTACTATTACCATCATGCAGTACGTTTCAAATAAATCTACATAATGTTTCCAGAAAAACCTTCAAAATCGATCTTATGATCTTACTGAGTTAAACGAGTAGTATGCTAGGTCAGTTAGAGTATATATATTATTGCAAAGATAACCCTAAATATATTTTGAGTTAATTTCATTATTTTCTACCTCCAAAATTAGTTTTGTCTTTTGTATTAGTGAGGTACTCATGATAATACCCATCACTACTATTAAGAGATACTGCGATTGTTGAACCTACTCCCCAGTTTTGAAGTAACTGCAAGTAGCTCCTCTATGGCTGTACCTAAGTTTTATAATTTTGTTTCCAGCGGCAAGTCGTAGTAATCATGAATAATGACGAGTGCTGAATGAAATAAATGTTACCTGATACCAGTTTAACACCATTAACACTTAATGGTGAAAAATGATTTTTAAGAACGTAGTTTTTAAAGTCCTGCTTTTCGAATCATATGATGCTTCTATCAAGTTTTTATTCATACCTGAAACCGAGTTATATATATTGGGGTAATACTTATAAATGGTAGAAATAATATAACTCGATACAAAGATAAAACTAAATGAAATTAAATAGTAAACTTTGTAGTACGATACCGATATACTCTAAGAAACTATTGATTGTTCCATGTCACTTAAATAATCCTAAAGAAACGCTTATAGGTTTTTCAATAGGATATTAATCCATGTGATAAGATTATCAGCAATAGCAATAATTCTTTATGTTTACACATTAATTACAAATGCCTAATGGATAACTAATCACCTAAACATATCAAGGTAGCAGTAAAACGCATACCACGAAAAACTATATAGTGTCATTTAAATACTATAAGTACTACTAAAAGAAATATCTTTATGAATTTTCCAAGTGTGAAAATTGCATCAATATCTCTAAACGAATGGTAGAAGATAAGTCATATCTGGAAATACTACAAATAGTATCCATCCATTACATACGGAATCATATGATAGGCTGTACTAGACATTCTTTATTTCACTCCTCTTCCTTATGATTCAGGACGAGCATCAAATTCTTCTTCGGTTCTCCAGTTTGCCATGATGAATCGTGTCCGGATCAAGTTCAGACTCACAGCTGCTGCACTGGCAACTTTCTTGTTTGTTGAGTGAACAATCCACTCGTTGTACCCCGATCGTCTAAAGCAACAAATTTCATAGTGAACTCCTCTAAATAGCTGAGTATCTACTACCACACTTATTTGCCTTTATCTGCACTTGTAATCTCTAAAGTCCTCTGGACGGAATAACTACCTCTACTCGTCTTATTTCTTTTACTCTAAACCAGCATCCACATTCATACTGTTTTACCTAGATTTCCACCAAATAGTCATCTAACACTGACAGCATTGCTGTCAATGAGATTCTCCAATGAAAGTCTAGCTACAAAGTCGGTTTACCGGCTCATCATAAATATCAGTAGGTGTCACTTTGTTCAATTTTCCCGTGATTCATTACGAAGATATAGTCACTCATAGCTAGATGCTTCTTCTGGTCGTGAGTTACATAAATAAATGTAATACCTGTTTTGTTGTTGAAGTTCACGAAGTTCATATTGCATCTCTTGACGAAGTTTTAAAGTCAAGCGCCGGATAAGTTCATCTAGTAGGATAATTTCAGGTTCATTAACAATTGCACGCCTATATGCAACACGTTGTTTTTGTCCACCGCTCATCTCCACTTATATCACGATTTTCAAAACCAGCTAAGTTAACTTGTAAGAGCTTTTTACTTTCTTTTGATAATTTCTCATTTTTATTTTTAATCCAGCTACATTTTTCAAATACATTTCATGTGTGGGAATACGCATAGTCCTGAAACACAGTATTTACATGTCTCTTATTTGCAGTGTAATCATTAACTACTATCATCAAGAGTACTTCTCCTGATGTTGGACTTAAAAATCCACTAATTAATTTTTAAAATTGTACTTTTACCACAACCATGGTCCTAAGTAATGTATAGAATTTTCCTTTTCTATTTCTAAATCAATATTCTTTTAGTACTGATTATTACCAAAAGACATGTTTACATTTTTAAATTCAACAATATTTATGCATTATTTTCTCCTTATAAATACGGGAATTAGTTGCTACAATCAATATCACACTCTTCATCAAAAGGAGTTTGATAACTATGTTCAGAGGTAACTAAAAATAAAAACTTTTCATGCGCCGAGGCTATAAACTCCTCATCCCCTAGTTTTTAATTTCGACATTTCCCTTCAGTATAAACATAATGTTTTGATTCAGAGGATCAAATGTTTTATAATTACTATCTAATTTAAGAATTAATGATTCCATCTCTTTTCATTCGACTCTGGAACCAACCAAAGTAAGTTCATAACCTTCATCAGTTTCTTCATAACTAGTTTGATGCTCAACTGAATAATACACCTTCTGACTAGTATCTCCTTATCATCTTTAGGAGCACGCTGAGTACTTGAAGGATATTGAAAAGTATCCATTGATGGGGATGCTAAATCTACGCTCTACCTGAGATATATATATCCTTTACTAAGATTGTACTGCTAGTTCTTCCTGGTGAGGTGGATTCGTAGTCTTTTTAATCTTTCACCTATAGAATACATAATGTCTCCTTTGCTATTTTAAACAAATACAAATTGTTTAATTATATTTAACTTTTCATTATTTTTGTTTATTATTATCTAACTTATGTTAGCTTTGTTTACCATTAATAAACTTATCAGTCATTAAGTTTATGTATATTAAACTCTGTGTTTAGTATTGTTAAAAAGCACAAATAATATAATACTATATATAGTTAAAATCAAGTTAAAATTATCATATTCACAAAATTTTAGTCTAAAAGCAGTTGATTTTAAACTGTTATCTTTCTGATTTTTAAGTATATAATAATACTATTAAAATAAGACAAAGAAATTAAGGTATCAATAATAATTTAAAATAATACAAAGTTTCATCTGGATGATTGAAAGTTATATAAGTCAATTTTAAAAGAGTATCTATATACATACAATTAGAATGCAAAGCCATCATGATAAAAATACAATAAAAATAATAAACGAAGCGGATTTAACATCAAAATTTATCTACAAAGATGATTCTACTAGAATTAAATATAGTTCTAGCAGTATCTAATTACTTATCAAATACAGCTACTAAAATATACGAGATGATATATCTTGTCGTAGTCAAAACCATTCGGTATTAAAAACTCATCCAAATGATATAGAAAACTGAGAAATGATACGCTAGTCAATCTATTTAATAGCAGATTATAACTATCTAGAACCTATTCATAGACTTGATATCGATACTTGCGGTTTAGTGATTCTAGCAAAACTCCTCCTAGTCAAGCTAAACTAGATCGAATGCTTGAACAAAGAGCAATTAAACGTTACTATACAGCTTTAATACAATATTAAACCTCAAACCATTAAATACTAATATAGAAGAGACAGTAAAGGACAAAATGGCAGTGACAAGAAATGGGAAAAATGCTATACTAATATACTTAAATGCAGTAAATTAGATCAAAATAAATTTTTCAGTTCTAGTCTCACTTGAAACAGAGTAGAACTCTACCAAATTCGAGTCCATTTTAGCTTCCTATAGGTGTTCCAATAATCGGAGATAAATTATATTCAAAAAGACGGCTATAAATATGATGTATTTAGGGGCATTAAAAGTAGTTTTCCCACACCCTGTTGCAGGTAAATCATAGGAAATCAATCTTCAATTGAAAAAGATTTTATACAAAATAAATGAAAAACAGATGCAGACATACACATCTGTTTTCTTATATTATTATTACTATCATTTGTTTTTGAGCTTGTTTTTGCGCTTTTTGCATGTTGCTCATAACTTGATTGATACGAGATGGTTTTTGTCCCATTTGACTCATCATACTCATAACCATATCTTCGTTAATTTGAGGATCCATGTAGTTCATGAAAATTACGTCTTGCTAGATAGAAACCTCCAACAACACCGACAAGTAAACAAATTGCTCCAACTAAAATTGTAACTGCAGTTGCACTCATTGTTAATTTCCTTTCTTCTTAGGGTTATATCTTCTCCATTTTCATTAATTACTTTTTAGTATTTATCTAATATGTTTCTCATATTAGCTTTTAAAAATTTTTATAAATATAATTGTCTATATTTAGCTAATTCTTCTGATTCCTCAGTAGTTAATTCCACGCTCTCTTTTTGTAGCATTAAGTGAATTAATTTTATGCAATACTTCTGTCATTTCCATATTATTATACACTCATTAACTCATCTTGTTTTTTCTTTAGTAACTTTGTCGATTTCAGCAACAAATTTATCAGTTACTTTTTGAATATCATCAGAATATCCTTTTCATCGTCTTCAGTAATTTGAGAAGATTTTTCTAATTTTTCATAGCATCCATTGCATCACGACGAACATTACGTACAGCAACTTTAGCACCTTTCAGATTCTTTTACCTACTAATTTAGCAAGTCTCTTTACGGCGTTCCTCAGTTAATAGCTGGGAATACGATACGAATTACTGTTCCATCATTGGGCTGGATTTAATCCTAAGTCTGATGCTTGAATAGCTTTTCGATATCTCCTAATAAAGTCTTTTTCATATGGAGAATACAAGCATTTGGGTTCTGGTACAGAAACCCCTGCAACTTGATTAATCGGGTTGGTACACTCATAGTAATCAACTGTTAATCTATCTAAAACAGCTGCACTAGCCTTTACCAGCTCTGATAGATGCTAATTCACGACGTAAACTAGCAATTGCTTTTTCCATTCTTTCGTTTAGAATTATTCATTATTTGTTCAGGCATAATTGTAAACTCCTAATATAAATTTTATTCAATAATTGTTTCCTAGATTTGAATCAGAAACAACTTTTAACAATATTATCTGCATCATCTATTGAAAAAGACAATAATTGGCAGGTGATTATCCATACAGAATGTAATTGCTGTAGAATCCATTATTGTTAACCCTTTGTTCATAATATCCATGTACGATAACTTATCATATTTAGTTGCTGTACTGTCAAGTTTTTGGATCAGACAGAGTAAACACCGTCTACTCCATTTTTACCCATTAAAAATAGCTTCAGCACCAATTTCTTTAGCACGTAATGCCGCTGTTGTATCTGTTGAAATATGATTTCCAATTCAGCAGCAAATATAGCATACGACCTTTTTCTAAGTGTCTGATTGCACGTCTTCTGATATATGGTTCAGCCATTGCTTTTCATTTCAACAGATGTTAAAACACGAGTATCAACACCTTTTTGTTCTAATGAATCTTGTAATGCTAATGAGTTCATAACTGTAGCTAACATTCCCATTGAGTCAGCCGTAGCACGTTCCATTCCTAGTTCTTCACCAGTTTTTCCACGCCATATATTTCCTCCACCAACAACATAGCAACTTCTACCCCTTGTTTTACTACCTCTACGATTTGAGTAGTTATTTTTGTAACAACTTCAGAATCAATTCCGAATCCTTTTTCCACCTGCTAGTGCTTCACCACTTAGCTTATATAAAACTCTTTTATATTTAGTAGCCATTTCTATCCTCCTAATAAATTACAGACATTATTGTTTCTACTATAACTAATTTTTAAAAAGCACACACAAGAAGTGTGTGCTTTAGCCTCTTTAATAAAATATATTAAATAGAGAATTATTATTTGCTAGCGTTAACTTGGCTCATTACTTCTTCAGCAAAGTTATCTTCTTTTTCTCGATACCTTCACCAACTTCGTAACGTACGAATTTAGCAAGTTTTCCACCTTTTGATGCTACGAATTTTTCAACAGTGAAACTATCGTCTTTAACGAATTTTTGTTTAACAACTGTGATTTCTTCTAGGAATTTGTTAATTCTTCCAACGATCATTTTTCAACGATGTTAGCAGGTTTTCCTTCGTTTTAATGCTTGCTCAGTTAATACTTTTTCTCGTGCTCAAGTACATCAGCCGGTACTTCGCTTTCGTCTAAGTATTTAGGAGCTAAAGCAGCGATGTGCATTGCAACATCTTTAGCTGCTTCTTCGTCAGTGCTTCCTTCAACAAGAGTAAGAACACCAATTCTTCCTCCCATGTGAGAGTATGCACCAAATGCATCAGCGTCAGTTTTAGTTACAATTTCAAATCTTCTTAATGAAAGTTTTTCACCGATTGTAGCGATACCTTCGTTAATTACTGCTTCAACAGTTCCACCTTGAGCTTCTACTTGAAGAGCTTCTTCTAAAGTTGCTGGTTCAGCTGCTAAGATAGCTTCTGCAACATTTTTACTAAAAGCAACGAATTTTTCGTTTTTAGCAACGAAGTCAGTTTCTGAGTTGATTTCTAAGATAACAGCTTTGTTACCTTTAACCTCGATGTAAGAAAGACCTTCTGCAGCGATTCTGTCAGCTTTTTGAGCTGCTTTAGCGATACCATTTTCTCTTAGGGTAGTCGATTGCTGCATCGATATTTCCATCTGTTTGTGTTAGTGCTTTTTACAGTCCATCATACCAGCACCAGTACGTTCTCTTAATTCTTTTACCAAACTAGCTGTAATTTGTGCCATTTTGATTTGCCTCCGTTATTTTATTATTAATTTTTTATTTGTTTTATAATCTAAAAATTATTCTTCAGTTGCTTCTACTTCTTCAGAAACTTCTTCAGTTTCTTCGATGTTACCTTCGTTGTGTTGCTAAAAAGCGTCTGCCATTTTTAGCTGTTAATAATTTAACTGCACGGATAGCATCGTGCGTTTGCAGGGATTACGTAATCAACATCATCTGGATCGCGGTTTGTATCTACGATACCTACTACAGGGATTCCTAATTTTTAGCTTCAGCAATTGCGTTGTGCTCTTTCTTAGGATCTACTACGAAGATTGCATCTGGCATACCTTTCATTTCACGAATTCCACCTAAGAATTTAACTAATTTATCGTATTCTTTTCTTAATTCAATAACTTCTTTTTAGGGTAGTACTTCGAATACTCCATCAGCTTCCATTTTTTCGATTTCAGTGATTCTGTCAATACGTCCTTTAATTGTTTTGTAGTTAGTTAAAGTTCCACCTAACCAACGGTGATTGATGTAGTATTGACCACTTCTTTCAGCTTCTTCTTTAATAGCATCTTGTGCTTGTTTTTTAGTACCTACGAATAACATTTTTCCGCCTTGATCAGCAACTGATTTTACGAATTCGTATGCTTCATCAACTTTCTTAACTGTTTTTGTAAGTCGATAATGTAGATACCGTTTCTTTCTGTGAAGATGTATTTATCCATTTTAGGGTTCCATCTTCTTGTTTGGTGACCGAAGTGTACACCAGCTTCTAATAATTGTTTCATTGAAATAACTGCCATAGTTATTTTCCTCCTTGGTTTTTTCCTCCGACATTCTCTAAGCCTACTGCAAACATAAATGCACCGAGCAGCTACTCAAATGTCGTGTGTTATATTTTTGTTGATTTTTACTCAACTTTATTAATTATATAGCATTACAAACTAAAAAAATCAAGTATTTTAATAAATTTTACATCAATAATTATCTTCTATATTAATAACTATTTTATTTATTTTTTATTACTATTTATTTTTATATATTATGAAAACAAATGTAAGATTTTTACATTAATCAAAAATTATTTCGTTTAAGAACTTGATTTTTATAAAGTAGTATTATAATTTATTAGAACGTAATAATTACGAATAACGGAGAATATTACAAATGAATAAAATTTTTAAAAATAATTTCAGTTGTTGCTGCATTCGCCCTACTCTTAGTCGGATGTTCAAACAAAACTAATTCTGGAGCTACAAACTCTGGAAGTAAAACAAAAAAATCGTTACTTCAGTAAACTTTTATGCAAGTAGCTAAGAGTATCGCAGGGAGATAAAGCAGAAGTTTCTTCTATTATATCTTCTACTTCGGTAGATCCACGATTTTGAACCAACTGCTCAAGATGCTAAAACTGTTGCTGATTCTAACATCGCTATCTTAAACGGTGGTGGTTACGATTCTTGGTTTGAAAAACTAACTGCTAATAGTAAAGACATCAAAAATTGACGGTGCTAAATTACTAGACTTAAAGATGGAGATAATGAACACATTTGGTACAACCCAGAAGTAATGAGTAAAGTTGCAGACGAACTTACTAAAGTCTTATCTGAAAAAGATTCTGCTAATAAAGATTTCTATGAAAAATAGAGATAACTACAAAAAGAACTTTCAAAAATTACTGATAAGATTAATTCACTAAAAGATAAAGCAAATGGTAAATCAGTACTTACAACAGAACCTGTTTTTGAATATGCAGTTGAATCTCTTGGACTAAAAACAACAGATCGAGTTAAAAATTAGCTCAAAGCAACTGAAGAAGGAAATGACCCTGCTCCACAAGACTTAAAAAGCTATTCAAGAGCAAATCAAATCTAAACAGATTTCATTAATCATCAACAACGTTCAAACAACTAATAAAAACTATCGAAGGTTTAATTACTCTAGCTGAACAAAATAAAGTACCTGTTCTTAATGTAACAGAAACACAACCAGCCGGAAAAACTTACATCGAATGGATGTTAGACCAATATAATAAATTAGAAGAAATTCTAAATGGTGGTTCTGGTGAAAAAGCTTATCACGTAGAAGGCGCTTCTGAAGGTCATTCACATGATCACAGTCACGAAGCCATTCTCATGAAGGTCACTCACATGATGATCGATGATCACGAAAAGAACATAAACATTAATACGAAGATTAAAAATTAGTCTTCACATATTATAAATATGTAGTATAATATAAAGAAGAGATTCTAAATCGTATCTCTTCTTTTTATATTAAAAATAAAAAAATTTTTAAATTTACTTAGGAGATTTTTATGGCTGAACTTAAAATAAAAATCTCACTTATTCAATAGGAGATAAAACAATATTAGATAACATTACGTTTTCTGTTACTTCAGGAGATGTTGTTGCTGTTGTTGGAAAAATGGTGTTGGTAAAAACAACATTATTAAACAATATTCTAGAAAAATTAAATAAAAACTAGCTAAATAACACTTGTTGGAGAAAAATCCAACTCTTGGATATGTACCTCAGTTCAGACAGATAGATGAAGAACTTCCCTTATCTGCTGCTGACTTTTGTATCACTTCCTATCCAAAAAGGACTTTTACCATGGCTTAGTAAAAAGAAAAAAATCAAGTATTAAAGAAGCACTAGAATTAACAAATTCACTAAAACTTCAAAAATAAGTCTATAGGTACTCTCTCAGGTGGGGAAAAACAACGTGTATTTTTAGCACAGGCACTAGTAAATAAACCAAACCTACTACTTCTTGATGAGTTTACATCTAATCTTGATAAAACTAGTGAAATCGAATGTATGACTTTAGTTAAAAAGATTACCAAAAAAAGAAAACATCATTACTCTATGTATAACACATGAACTATCACTTATCGATGAAAAATACGTTGATAAAATACTCTATCTCGAGGAAGGTTGCTTTCAAATTTATTAGTATAGAAGATTACAATATAGAAAAAAACAATCTAAAACTATGCAAACACTATGTAGGAGATAACAACCATGTTTAATTATGATTTCATGCAAAATGCTTTTATAGCTGGTACAATTGTTGCAATAATGGCAGGTTATATCAGGTGTGTTTGTAATGGCTAGAAATATGTCATTTATATCACACCTTATCACATGTCGGATTCTGCAGGGGCAGCATTTGCTGTTTTTCTTAGGTATAAATCAATTTATGGATTATTAATTTTCACTGTCACAATGTCATATCTAGTAGGTCATCTAAGTGTAAAAGCATTTAGACGTGAAGCTACAGTAAGTGTAATGTTAGGAATATTCTTAGGTTTAGGATTATTATTCCTATCACTAACACCCAAAAGTACAAGTTACGTTAACAATATTCTATTTGGTAGCGTTGTTTCGATTACGCGAGACGATGTGAAAATTAATATTTACTTTAGCACTTGCTGTAATACTACTACTTTCTATTTTTTTACAGAAAAAAATCAAAATTCGATTCATTTGATGCGATTGGGGCAAAAAGCATTAGGACTAAACGGAAAATTTATTTCAATATTTTTCTTAGTTTTTACTTTCAGTTGCAACAAGTATTACAGTTCCAGTAGTGGAGCATTATTAATGTTCGTCCTACTGACAGTTCAGCCAGTGCCGCAAGATATCTTACTAATAAAGTAGGACTAATGATAGCTATATCAATATCATTTGCGCTTATGGGTACATGTGGGCGGGGATTACCCTTTTCATATTATACTTCTCTCCTACTACTTTCTTTATAGCAACTATCGAAGCATTATTTTTACTTTTCTAGTTTGAGGCTACTATAACTCTAAAGAAAATAATAAAATCTAAAGTAAACCACTGTTACTATCACATGTCAATAGTCACAGTGGTTTTTGAGATATTCTTAAAAAAGTTTTATTATACAAAAAGTTCCAACCCTATATATCTAAAGGCTGGAACTATCTTTACTATCTAGGTTTTACTGAATTTCTAATTCTTTCATATGCACCTGGCTCAACTTTATCTAGAAATTTCTAATAATCTCTAGAGTTTTTATTATAACGATACTCTCTATAATATTGCTCAGCAACTGTTAACTGTTGGTGAAATTCGACATTATCTTTTCTGTATCTATTCGCATAACGAATAAGTTTTTTTCAATTAATTCAATATCAGTAAGAATATTATTTACTTCAGAAGAATAAATATCTAAGGATTCCTCTAGCTTCAGCAACTGAACGTTTTAATAAAGTCGATATTAATCGGTTCTTTTTAAGTTCCTCAATTGCATATCTATAACTGTCAGTTACATCCTTTATATAAAACAATAAATCTATCACTGAAATCCTGGAACACGTGAATTATCTAATTTACGTTTAATGACTTCTTTTTCTGATTAATGAAAGATAAGTTTTTCACGAGCATGACCTTCTTCTTCACGTAGACTTGTTAAGTATCTAGAATAATTTAGTTTGATCTTCTTCGATTTTTTCTAATCCTTGACCTAATAATTCTACTTTTTTTCTTTTAAGTCTTTATAGTTTAATTTTTGGTTGATTATTAATATAAACATCAATATCATGTTTAACATCAAGTAAATCGCTTAACTCATCATAGTAATTTGAAACCATTTCTTCATCTTTTTGATAAATTTGGTATCTATTTTTTATTTCTTGAATATTATTGTATAGAGCTTCATTTAATTTATCTTGTAATTCAAGTTTATTAGTAATCTCTATAGTTTTTCTTCAATGTATTTTTTATAATCAAGTTCTTTTTAAGATCATTAGAAACCTCATCGATAACATCATAAATACCATCAAGAATGTTTTTCAATTAGATCAATATCTCCAGATTTAACTTTTTCACGAGCATCACTTAATTGCCAAACAATACTTTCAATTTTACTTGAAATTTCTAAGTGAGTAAGTTTAAATCCTTTTTCTCCATTTCCTCAACTTTAAGTCTTAATGACTGAATTTGGGCTGGACAAGTTTTTCAATTTCTTTTAACAGAGTCAGGAAGTACTTCCATTCTTTCTTTAAGATTATCAATTAATCCTTTAACAGTATTAATTTTTATCTTGTGCCTCGATGTACTTACCAGTAGATGTTAAAGTTTGAAAAGTCATCAAGTTGTGGAGCTATTTCTTTTGATATTTTTGTTCAAATTGTTCTGCAGCTGCTCCATATTGATGACGCTTAGCTAATAGTTCTCTATTAAGCTCTTTATACTCAACTACGATTTCTTCATACAGTTCTCTATTTCTAGGTTCAACTTCTGTTAATTCTTTAATTTCTCTTCTTATTCCAGCGATTCTATCTTTTAATATTTGCTATTAATTCGCCACTGTTCATAATTACTTCATCAGCACGTTTGAAATTAAATTTATCAATATAAGTTTCTGCACTATAAGATCTCTGTCAAGTTCTTCAATATCGATACTTTGAATTTCGTACTCATTCGCTTTCCCATTGAGCATAAAGTTTTTTTCAGCTTTTACCCAGCAATTTCCAGCGCTTTTTACTTTTTCAAATCATCAGATAGTGTTTCTCTCTCTAGCTCATCTTTCATAACTAAAAGAGGGTATAAATCTTGTTTTTTCCTATTTCTAAAGACGAATAGTGCAACTACTCCTCCCAAGAACAAGGATACACACAAATAAAAAAATATATGTCATATATCTTCCCCTGAAATTTTAATATTTAATTTTTACGTTTATTTATACAATAACCCTAACAAAAATTATACCATTTTTATCACAAAAACAAAGTGTTTCAATCATATTTTTTTAAATTTTTCAATTTTTATTTCTTCAAACAAATAACTAAATATTTTTATTAATTATAAGTTTTACAAGTCAAGAATAATTATAAATACTAAAGAGTTGATTCAAAAATCCTAAATTTTTAAAAAGTGTATATTATAATCTAAACCTCTATGAAATGACTCAACAAAATCAATTCCTCAAAATCACAATTTTTTAGTCACTCCCATAAATTTTTATAAAATATATTATTTTATATCTATGACTCTTATCACTTTATTTTTTTGTTACCATTATGCGAAAAATATAATAAAGTCTTTTTAACGAGGTAATTTAATGAACATAGTAGAAAAATAAACAATTATTTATAAGTCAATCGACTGCTTTAGTATCAGGAGAAGATAATTTAGTTACTAATTTATCAAACCTTTCAGCTTTATACAAAGAATATTTACCAAATACAAACTGGGTTGGTTTCTATTTATTAGACGAAAAACAACAACTTAGTTTTAGGGTCCATTTTCAAGGGAAAGTAGCATGTACTCGTATACCATTTAATAAAGGTGTATGTGGACACTGCTTTACAACTAGAGAAACTATTTATGTTGAAGATGTACATAAGTTTCCAGGACATATCGCATGTGACAGCGCAACTAACAGTGAATTAGTAGTTCCAATTATCAAAAACGATAAAGTAGTAGCTTTACTTGATATAGATTCTATAAATTCAATAGATTTTCACAAGAAGAAGTAGAAGCTTTTGGCGAAGTAACTAAAACAAGTTTTTGAGAAAGTAATTTTTAATACCAATACTAAAAGGAGATATACTAAAACAGTATATCTCCTTCTTTTTATTAATCTATAATACCTCTGAAATCTTAGGTAGTTTTCGTAATCCATCTCTTTGTTGATTGCACCTTCTGATGTTAATTCAACTACTCTATTTCGCTATTGTTTGAATAAACTCATAGTCATGAGATGTAAAGAATACAGAACCTTTGAAAGCAATAATACCTTCATTGACAGCTGTAATAGATTCTAAGTCAAGGTGGTTTGTAGGCTCATCTAGAAGAATAACATTAGCTTTAGATAACATCATCTTAGATAACATACAACGCATTTTTCTCCCCTGATAATACATGGGCACGTTTTAAGTGCTTCCTCACCAGAGAATAACATTCTTCCTAAGAATGAACGTAAGTATGCTTCACTTTCTTCTTCAGGAGAAGCGTATTGACGAAGCCATTCTACTAATGAAAGTTTTAATCCTTCAAAGTATTCAGAGTTATCTTTTGGCATATAACTTCTAGAGTTGTAATACCCCATTTAACTGTACCACTATCTGGTTCCATTTCGCCAGCAAAGAATTTTTAGTAATGTAGTTTTTAGCAACTTCATCCCTAGTAAAGATAACTTTATCATTAGGGATTTACAGTGAAAGCTAACATTACTTAATACTTCTTTACCTTCTACAGTTTTTGCTTACACCTTCAACGATAAGTAAGTCATTTCCGATTTCACGATCTGGCGTGAAACGAACATATGGATAACGACGGCTACTTGGTTTAATATCGTCAAGAGTAATTTTATCAAGCATTTTCTTTTCTACTTGTCGCTTGTTTAGATTTAGAAGCGTTCGCAGAGAAACGCGCGATGAAATTCTTGTAATTCTTTAATTTTTTTCTTCTTTTTCTTGTTGTTATCTTCTGCCATTCTTCTAGCAAGTTGACTAGATTGATACCAGAAGTCATAGTTACCAACATAAAGTTGGATTTTACCAAAGTCTAAGTCACAAATGTGAGTACAGATATTATTTGAAGTGACGGTCGTGGCTGACTACGATAACAGTGTTCTCAAAGTTAATTAAGAACTCTTCTAACCACTTAATTGCACTAATATCAAGACCGTTGGTAGGCTCATCCAGTAGAAGTACATCTGGATTACCGAATAATGCTTGTGCTAAAAGAACTTTAACCTTAATAGCATTATCAAGTTCTCCATAAGCATTTCATGAAATTCTACAGGAATACCTAGACCTTCAGAAGTTGTGCCGCATCACTTTCTGCAGTCCAACCATCCATTTCCGCAAACTCACCTTCAAGTTCAGCAGCAATGATTCCATCCTCTTCAGTAAATGGATCTTTCATATAAATTTTCATTTTTACGGTTCATAACATCCCAAAGACGTTCGTGATCCCATCATTACACATCGATAACTCTGTTTTTTCTTCATATAGAAGTGGTTCTGACGAAGTACAGCAAGACGTTCACCTTTTACCTAAAAGAAACATGCCCTTGTTGTGAATCTAATTCACCAGATAATAATTTTTAAGAATGTTGTTTTTACCTGCTCCATTAGCCCTCGATTAAAACCGTAGCAGTTACCATTTGTAAATTTTATATTTACATCTTCAAATAACTTTCTATCTGCAAAAACGTAAACCTAAATTCGTTACTTGTAACATTGTTTTCTCCTTTAATTCTTTAATTCTATAAAACTCTGTATATTACTTTATACTTAAAAAGCTTTAAACTTAAACAATTAGATAATATAATTATTGATTAGGATAATTCAATATGGCGATTTCGAAAAAACAATTTTATCGAATCAACACATCAAATTCATTTTAAAAATACAATTAATCATATTGAGGCGACTTAATCAAAGTGATATTATGACATCACTGTAATTAAGTCGCTCTTTTATTCTAATTATTCTTCGTTATTTTTCCTTTTTTACTAACACTAGCGATTAAACTTTCAATGTGTAAGGCATATTCAGCTGTAGTGTCATATTGGAAAAATAAGTTCCGGAAATTTTTCTAATTTTTAATTTTTCTTAGCAACTTCACTTTTTACGAAACCTTTAATTTTCTTAAACGCTTCTTTTTGTTTTTCTTTTTCACGTTCTCCACCTAAAACAGTGTAGAAAACTTTTGCTTGAGAATAATCTCCTGTCAAAGCAACTTCTGTTACAGTAACAAATCCTAAATCATGGTTCTTAACTTTTGTAGCTAATACATATGTAATTTCTTTTTTAATTTGTTCTGCAAGTCTGTTAACTCTAAGTTCTGACATAAAGTTTGCCTCCTATTTTTACTTCTTCCATGATGTATACTTCGAAGACATCTCCTTCTTTAATATCATTGAAGTTTTTCAACAGTCATACCACATTCATAACCGCTTTGTACTTCTTTAACATCATCTTTAAATCTTCTTAATGTATCAATTTCACCTTCGTAAATTACTACACTATCACGAATTACACGCACTTTACCGTCACGTGATACTTTACCTTCAGTTACATAAGCACCAGCAATTGTACCAATTTTAGATACTTTATACACTTGACGTACTTCTGCAAGACCTATAACTTTTTCAACGAATTCTGGATCTAACAATCCTGTCATCGCAGCTTCAATTTCTTCGATAACTTTATAAATAATGCTGTGTAGACGAATATCTACTTGCTCAGTTTGAGCCATTTGTTTTGCATTATTATCAGGACGTACATTAAATCCAATAACTACAGCGTTAGATGCTACTGCTAATGTAATATCAGATTCGTTAATCGCACCAACACCAGTATGGATAATACGTACATTAACACCTTCAACATCAATTTTAGCTAATGACATAGCTAAAAGCTTCAACAGAACCTGAACGTCTGCTTTAATAATAATGTTAAGGTCTTTCATCTCACCCTGTTTCATTTGCTCGAATAATGTATCTAATGATACAGCTGAATTTGCTTTAGCGAGTAGTTTCAATATATTGTTGTTGACGTTTTTCACCGATTTGACGAGCTGTTTTTCTCATCACCGAACACTACGAAACGATCCCCAGCGTTAGGAACATCTTGTAAACCTGTAATCTCTACTGGTGTAGATGGTTTAGCAGTTTGAATATTTTTACTGCGATCGTTAATCATCGCACGAACACGACCAAATGTGTTACCTACTACAAGCGGATCTCCAACATTTAAGCTGCCATTTTGTACTAATAATGTAGCTACTGCACCACGACCTTTATCAAGTTTAGCTTCGATAACTGTACCTAAAGCAAGACGATTTGGATTAGCTTTTAATTCTTGCATTTCAGTTACTAATAAGATATTTTCTAATAACTCATCAATACCTTCACCTTTAAGAGCTGAGATTGGTACGAAGATTGTATCTCACCCCACTCTTCTGAGATAAGTCCGTATTCTACTAACTCATTCATAACTCTATCAGGGTTAGCTTGCGGTTTATCCATTTATTAACCGCAACAATAATTGGTACTTCAGCCGCTTTTAGCGTGGTTAATAGCTTCGATTGTTTGAGGCATTACACCATCATCAGCTGCTACTACTAAAATAGTTACGTCAGTGATTTTTAGCTCCACGTGCACGCATTGTAGTGAAGGCTGCATGTCCTGGTGTATCTAAGAATGTAATCTTTTTATCTTTTGCACGTACTTGGTAGCACCAATATGTTGTGTAATTCCACCTGCTTCTCCAGCAGTTACTCGTGAATTTCTAATTGTATCTAGTAGTGTAGTTTTACCATGGTCAACGTGTCCCATAATAGTTACAATTGGCGCACGCTCTTTAAGATCTTTTTCAGCATCTTCAACTTCGAAGTAAAGATCTAAGTCTTCTTTATTAATTTCAACTTCTTCTTGGATTTCTTTACCGTAATCCATAGCGATTAACTCGATTTGCTCTAAAGTAAGAGACTGGTTAATATTTGCCATAATTTTTAAGTTCCATAAATAATTTTTTTAATAAGTTCAGTCGAACCTACACTTAGAACTTCTGATAACTCACCAACAGTCATTCCATCTTTAACTAAAATAGTATCTTCTGAAATTGTTTCTTCTGATGGAGCTTCAATAATTGCTGGTTGTTGTTTTTGGAGTTTTCTATTTTTCTCTTTTTAATTTTTCTTTTTATTTTTTTACCTTCATTACTTTGAAGATTGATCATTTTTAGTACCGCTTTTTCTTGTTTTTTTGAAAAACACTATCTAGCTTAGCTAACCCCTCTTCTGTTAACATTGACATGTGATTAGATACTTCAATATTAGCATCTTTTAAAACTGTAATAAGGTCTTTTTGATTGTTTTTCCTACTTCTTTAGCGTACTCATAAATTCTGACTTTTTCATTACTGTTTTCCTCCTTCTTCTAATAATTGTTTGAATTTTTATAAATCCATCATCAGTTATTCCTACAGCAACACGATTATCTCTTCCAATCGCTATACTAATATTTTCAATCGTAGAAAATTCGATACATTTTACATTATAGAAATTAGCCTTGTCTGTTAATTTCTTTTCGTATTGACACCGCAATCTTCTGCAATAACTAACAATTTGATTTTATTATTTTTTTAAATTTTTTTGTGATTAAATCTTCACCTGTAATAAGTTTACCTGCTCTTTTGCATTAAACCTAATAAATTATATACTTTTATCATTATTTTTGTGGAATTGACTTCTATAGATTAATCTAATTACCTCATTATAGATAGGGTTCCATAACTTCTGGTGATGCAGAGAAAAACTTCTCTAATTGTTTCTTTTTCTTGTGCAGCTTTAATAACTTCTAAATCAGCTACTACATAAGCTCCACGCCCTGCTTTTTACCAGTAGAATCTACAGAAATTTCTCCTTCTTTGTTCTTAACGATTCTTAATAAATCTTTTTAGCGAACATTTCGTTTGTTAATATACATTTTTCTTGTTGGTATTTTTCTCACAAACAACACCTCACTATTCTGTAGCTTTTTATGTCGATTTTTCCAACCTGTTAATTTAGCAGCTAGACGAACATTTTGTCCCTTTTTACCAATTGCTAGTGAAAGTTGGTCATCTTTAACTTTAACATTTGCAATTTTTCTTCTTCATCAATATTGATTTCTTCTACTTTAGCTAGTGCTAATGCATTTGTAATAAATTTAACTGGATCGAGCATCCCAAGTAATGATATCAATTTTTCTCACCGTTTAATTCTTCAACAATACGGTTAACACGTTCACCTTTGTTACCAACACAAGCACTCTACAGGATCAATATTTTTTATCTTCAGCATATACAGCTAATTTAGTTCTTTCACCTGCTTTCACGTGATACGCTCTTAATTTCTACAGTACCACTGTAAATTTCTGGTACTTCAATTTCGAATAATCTTCTGATAAATTCAGGATGTGATCTTTGAGCTAACTACGTGTGGTTTACTTCCACGAGTTGGATTATCAACTTTAGCGATATAAACTTTAATTGGAGTTTGTGGAACATAAGTTTCACCTTTTAACTCTTTCATTTTCACCCTAAAAATTGCTTCGATTTTTCCTAGTTTAACATAAACATATCTAGAATCATTCTATCTATTGTACCCTGAAAAAATTTCACCTTCGTGTTCGATGTATTCTTTATAAAGATTTCTTTTCAGCTTCACGAAGTCTTTGTAATAATGCTTGTTTTTGCAGCTTGAGCTCCCTACACGTCCAAAAGTCACTTTGGTAAATCAACCACTTCATAAATATCTCCAACTTCATATGCAGGATTAATTTTTAGTGCATCTTCAAGAGCGAACTCAATTCTGTCGTCGTAAACTTCTTCAACAACATCTTTTCTAATAATGAAATTTGTAATCACCAGTTGCTCTATTGAAAATCTACTCTTACATTTTTTGCAGCGTTAAAATTCTTTTTATAAGCCGATAGTAAAAGACTAATTCAATAGCTTCTACTAGAATATCTTCTGCAATACCCTTTTTCTTGTTCAATTAATTTAATAGCTTTAAGCAAATCCTTGCTCATCTTTTCTTTCTCCTTTAATAATTAAAATTTAACAGCTAATCTAATTTTTAGCAATTTTACTATAGTTAATTGTTGATTTTTAACTCTTGCTTTATCTTTGTATTCTACAGTAATTTCTTCACCTTCAACAGCTAAAAATATCACCATAAAATTCTTTTTGATTATCAATTTTTCATACGTTTTTAATATAAACATGTTTCCCAACAGAATTAGTTACTTCTTCTAAGTCTCTTAACTCTCTTTCGATTCCTGGAGAAGAAACTTCTAAATAATATTTATCACTAATAAAATCTTCTTTTGTCAAGTTCTTCTGCTAGTTTTTTTCACTCAATAATACACAATCATCAAGTGTAAGACCACCGTCTTTATCGAAGTAAATACGTAAGAAATACTCAGTTCCTTCTTTTTACGTATTCTACATCATAAAGAGAAAATTCCGTATTTTTCTGCTTGTTTTGTTGCTATTGCTTTAACTTTTTCTACAACACTCATACAGTACACCTCTTTCTTAAGTTTTTAATTACAATATAAAAGAGCGGAGAACCTTTCAAAATTCACCACCCTTTTCGGTAATTTATTTCAATGTATGTACATTATATCATATAATCACAAATAAATCAAATGATAACTACATTTTTAGTACGAATTACTTCAATTTTATACCCATCTGGATCTTTAATGAAATAGTAGCTTGGCGGGAATCCTGGTAAACCCTTTAAGATCTGTCACGTCATATCCTGCCGTTTTGTGTTTTTTTCATATAGCGCTTCTAAATCTTCTACAGAAATGGCTATATGATCCATATCCATCTCCAAGTTCATATGCACCATGGTCGTAGTTATAAGTTAATTCTAACTCATAGTTTGAACCCGGTAAAGTTAAGTATACTAATGTAAACTTATACTCAGGAAAATCTCTTTCACGACTTACTACAAAGTCGAATGCTTCAGTATAAAATTTAACTGATTCTTTTAAATCTGCTACACGGTAGCATGTGTGTGCCATTGTTTGTACCATAATCTTTCCACCTCTTAAAATTATTTATTATAATATTGTCCATCCAAATCCAACCGCACCTAATCCTAAGGTGTGTAGATATAACTGGACTATATCCCATCAATCTCTACAGTTACATTTGAATAATTTTCTTCAACATAATTTTTAATTTCTTCCGCCTTGTCCAATGCATCAACATGCAGATTACACAAACAGTAATATGTTCACCTTCATGCTGTTTATAATACTCATCAAACAATTCATACATTCTAGCTACAACTTTTTTTATATGTACGTATCTTTTTGAAAGGGTACTATAACCTTTGTTATCAAAATGTAGTAACGGTTTAACTTGAAGTAAACTTCCTACTACAGCTTGCGCATCCACTTAAACGTCCACTACGTTGTAAAGTGTGATAAAGTCATCTGCCATGAAAATATGCATCTGATACTTTTTCATCTCATTTAAATGCTGAAATTATTTCACTAGAAGTTTTTCCTTCTTTTAATTAATCTAGCTGCCTTATATAGCATAATACCCTCTCAGGTCTACAAGAGACTTCAGAGTCGAACGGATGAACATTCAATCCATCAACCATAAGACCAGCCACAGAGTATGATGTAAATGTACCACTAATTCCACTCGAAAGTGCAATAGCAATTACATCAGTATACCCTTCTTCTTTTAGTTTTTCTAAGCAAGATACAACCTCACCTATAGCAGGTTGAGAAGTTGTAGGGAAGGAATTGTTTGGATTTCTTAAGTATTCATGATATTTATCAAGCGGCATATCGATAACTTCTTTATACGAATTATTATCAATAATTAGATTTAAATAAACAGTACGAATATCTAATTCTTTCTTTAAATCTTCTGATAAATATGCAGTTGAATCCATAATTATTGCAATCTTTTTCCACATTCTATCCGACTACCATATAGATAGCTTTTCCTTTCTTAGAATTTTTCGATATTATAAAGTTCAAGCTCCACTTTAGTTTCTCTACCCATAAGCTCGATCATAACATCAGCTTTTAGTAGTTATGTAAATCCAAGGTTTACAACTTTTACCTTCCATATCAACGAATGGACCAGAGATAACGCGAACGTAATTCCAACTTCGATATCGATATCTACCCAACATTTGATAGACCCATTTGTTGTAAAAATAAAGTTAATTTCTTCTGGTAATAATGGGACTAGGGTTTAGAGACCTCCCACCATGAGAACCTACAAATCCTAGTTACACCAGGTGTATTTCTAACTACAAACCATGAATCATCTGTCATACTAACTCAACAAGTACATAACCAGGGAATGTTTTTCTATTTACTTCTTTTTCTTTCCTGTTGGAGTTAAGATTGTCTCTTTTTCTTCTGGAACAACGATTCTGAAAAATTTTTATCTTCCATTCAAGAGACTCAACTCTTTTTCAATATTATCTTTTACTTTATTTTTCATATCCAGAGTAAGTATGTATTACATACCACTCTTTACTTACTGTATCACTCATTATAACCTCTCTTATCTACTAAAAGTGTCTAATTCCAGCAGTTATTCCTAAATCAACTACATAGCTGAAATAACATTAATATTCCAACTACAACTATAACAATTAGTGTTTTTCTCTAACAAGTTCACTAAAAGTTGGCCAACTTACTTTTACGCATTTCTGTGGCAACGTCAAGAATCTAATCATTTATTAACAATCCTCCACGTAAATTTCTTTTACTCTCTTCATTTTATAAATTATAACATAGTATAATTTATAAGTCCATATCTTTAAATATATATGCACCTTTATACAATATTATATTGTATCATTAAATCAAAAACATTTCAATTAAATAAAGTCTCAAAGAACATCTATATTTTCTTGAAATTATTTTTCTAGTAAATCATAAGTAGCTGTTAATGTATTTCTCATTAACATTGTGATTGTTAAAGGTCCTACTCCTCCAGGTACCGGAGAAATATAAGCAACTTTTCTCCATAAACTCGTCTAGAGTTTACATCTCCAACTAACTTACCATCTTTATAGTTATTACCTACATCGATGATAGTAGCATGTTGAGTTTTTACTTTTTCTTTTCCGCTTAAGAAATGTGCAACTCCTACACAGCTAACAATAATATCAGCTTGTTCTATTAACGCTTCTAAATCTTTAGTTCTAGAATGAGCAGTAATTACAGTTGCATTATTTTGAAGTAATAAAGTCGAAATAGGTTTTACCCTACAATATTACTTCTTCCAATTACTAGAGCAAGTTTTTCCAGAAATTTCCTCACCAGTTGATTTAATCATTTCTAGAATTCCCTAATGGTGTACAAGGAATAAGTTTAGCTTCTCCAATCACTAACTTCCAACATTTATAGGATGGAATCCATCTACGTCCTTTTGATGGAGACACAGCATTTAGAGATTCTTTTCAGCATCTATGTGTTTTGGTAATGGTAATTGTACTAAAATTCCGTGAACCTTGTCATCACTATTTAATTTTTTTCAATTTCGTTTAATAAATCACCAGTAGAAATTTCTTCTGGTAACTCTATTTTTATAGAATTTATATTATTCTCTATACAAGCTTTTATGTTTAGAATTGACATAACTTCTTGATGCTTTATTATCTCCAACTAAAACAACTGCAAGTGTAGGCTCAACACCTTTTTCTCTTAAAGCAGCTGCTTCATTTTTAATTTCTTCTCTCAACTCTTTTCGCAAGTTGTGTTCCACTAATGATTTTTCGTCATTCTTTTTTTCCTTTTCCAATTTTTAATTTTGATTGATTTTCTGTCCCACTTATTAATCTCTGTATATTCTTTTTTGTGCATATAAATAACAAAAATACACATCACTATCATAATCCACTTATCAAATCCAGTTTCAAAACAGGCTAAGGTACCCAATAGCAGTTAAACTAATAAGTATGCTACCCAATGAAACATATCCTGTTAAAAATAGTGTTGAAAAGAATATAGCTAAAAAGTAACAAGCTTTAACATAGGATATAAGAAGATAAATACTCCTGAACCCGTAGCTACAGCTTTTCCCCCTTTGAAGTTTGCAAAGATAGGAAAAACATGTCCTATCATTGCAAATGCTCCAAATATTGATAAAAAGTCTACTCTTCCTAGCATCAATGTTGGAAGAAATGTAGCGATTATCCCTTTAGATACATCACATATAAATACTGTAACTCCCTGCCTTTTTCCCAAGACATCTAAAAGTATTTGTTGTACCTAAATTTCCACTTCCAAGTGTTCGAATATCTGTATTATAAAAATACTTTCCCTACTATTAATGCAAAAGGTATTGAACCAATTACATATGCTAAAACGCAAAATAATATTATTTGTGTAATCATAGACTACCTACCTAATAATAGCTCCGTACTCTGTAAGCGCAGAAAGTACTTTATCATGTACCGCTGTTACTTCTTCATCTGTTAAAGTTTTTGTTTATCACTATATGTAATAGTTAAAGCTAGTGATTTCTTACCAACTAATAACTCAGCACCAACATATAAGTCGAATAATTCCACTTTAGTAATTAATTTTACTATTTACTGATTCAATTACATTATAGATATTTTTGATATTCATCTTTAACATCAACTAACATAGCGATATCTCTTGTAATTTCAGGATATTTAGTTACCTCTTCATACTTAGGTTTTAACTTTACTTTCTGAAATAACTTCATCTAAATTAATTTCAAATACATATGTAGTATTTAATCCAAGTTTATCTGCAACTTGAGGGTGAACTTCTCCAATAAATCCAATACGTTTTTCACCTAAAAATACCTCAGCGAAAACGTCCTGGGTGCATACCTTCAAGTTTAGATTTTTTTATAAGTAACTTTTTCTCTCTAATCCTAAACGATCAAAAACAACTTCTAAGTATCCTTTAGCAGCGAAGAAAAGTCTAATGAGCTACTTTCTTTTAAGCCATTTAGTTGCTCTTTTCTTCTCCAGTTAGCGCAGCACTCTAAGTATAGTGTTTCTTTAGGTTTGGATATTATCATCTCCACTACCGAAGAATACACGTCCTATTTCAAAAAGTTTTAGATCTTTTTGTTTTCTAGCTACATTGTATTGAACAGTGTTTAATAACCCTGGAACTAAACTTTGACGTAATGTCGAGTGAGTTTCAGTCATAGGCATTAATAATCTAACTTTGTGATGATTTTTCTAAAAGTATACTCCGTAGCTTCTTCTTCAGATACTAATGAATAGTTAATAGTATCGTTAAATCCTAAAAGCTAGCGTATACTGCGCGCAGATTACGTACCATTCTTTTGTGAATAAGTTAAACCACCTTTTAGTAGTTTTAGAAATTTTTGGTAATGTTGAAGCTAGGTTATCATATCCATAAATTCTAATAACTTCTTCAACTAAGTCTTGTTTAATTGAGATATCAGGTCTTCTAGTAGGTACTTTAACTACTAAAGTTTTTCTCCTGTTACTTACTGCAAAACTTAATCCTTCTAAAATAGCTACGATTTCATCAGTAGATAATGTAATTCCAAGGTAGTTGTTAATATATGAAGTAGTAATTTCTACAACTTTTCTCTTCTTCTTTATTAACTACTCAACAGAACTTTTCAACTACGGCATTTGGACATAATTCTAAGATTAATTCTACTGCACGAGCAAGGGCTGCTTTTTGCATATTAGGATCAATACCTTTTTCAAATCTTGCAGAAGAATCACTTCTTAACCCATGAGCAGCTGAAGTACGACGAACTGATGTCGGATTAAAATATGCAGATTCTAAAATAATATTTTTAGTTTCTTCACTTACCTCTGTGTTTTTACCACCCATTACTCCTCCAAGAGCAATAGCACGTGTTCCATCAGTAATTACTAAATCAGTTGTTTGTAATTTTCTCTCTCTCCATCAAGAGTTTCTAGAACTTCACCTTCTTTAGCATCACGAACTACGATTTTATCTCCAACTAGATCTTTTATCGAATGCATGCATTGGTTGACCAAATTCTAATAGTACGTGGTTTTGTAATATCTACAATATTGTTAATCGGACGAATTCCAGAATTCATAAGTCTTGTTTGTAACCATAATGGTGAAGACTTAACTTCCACATTTTCTCACAACTTGACCTACATAGTTTCTACAAGAATCACTTTCAATAGCAACTATGTAATGAAGTTGCTTCATAGTTTTCTTCTTTTTCTACATCATTAAAAGTCAACTTTGTTATTGTATAAAGCTCCTAATTCATATGTAAGACCACGCATACTTAATGCATCCGCTCTATTAGGTGTAATTGATAAATCTAAGATATAATCATTTAAACCAAGCACTTCAACAACATCAGAACCTAATTCTTGCTCAGTCTCAAATACGTATATACCTTCTTGATAATTTTTAGGTACTACACTCTTACTTAATCCTAATTCAGCTAATGAACAAATCATACCTTGTGATTCTACACCACGAAGTTTAGCTTTTTAATTTTTAATTCCTGGTAATTTTCGCTCCTACTTTGCAACAATTACATATTGTCCAGCATCAACATTTGGTGCACCACAAACAATTTGCAGGTTTCTTCTTCACCAACGTTTACTTGACATACATTTAATTTTTCAGCATCAGGGTGTTTTTCTTTAGATACTACATATCCAACTACAACGTTAGATATTTCTTCTGCTAAATATTCAACACCTTCGACTTCAATACCACCACGTGTGATTTTTCAGCTAATGCATTTGCATTATCTTCAACATTCGTATATTGTTTTAACCAATTATAACTTACTAACATTACTACCTCCTATTAATCGTTTCTATCACTATTGAATTGTTCTAAGAATCTTACATCATTTGTGTAGAAACTTCTAATATCGCTAATTCCATATTTTTAACATCGCAACACGTTCTGGACCCATACCAAAACGCGAATCCAGAGTATACTTCTGGATCGAAAACCAGCCATTTTAAGAACATTAGGGTGAACCATACCAGCTCCTAAAATCTCAAGCCATTTAATGTTTTCTTCATCATCTTCATTACCCCAAGATACATCTACCTCTACTGAAGGCTCAGTGAACGGGAAGAAGCTTGGACGCAGACGAATTTTTTTATTTTCTCCGAAGACAGCTTTTAATAAAGTGCTCTAAAGTACCTTTTTAAATCACTAAATGTAATATTTTTATCTACTACTAATCCTTCAATTTGAGTAAATTGGTGAGGTGAGTAGCATCGTCATTATCACGACGGAATACTTTTACCAGGGCAAATAATCTTGATAGGACCTTCACCATTAGCTTTTAACATTTCACGTGCTTGAACAGGTGAAGTTTGTGTTCTCATTAATAATTCATTTGTAATATAGAATGAATCTTGCATATCACGTGCTGGGTGATCTTTAGGCAAGTTTAACATTTCAAAGTTAAACTTGTCGGTTTCTACCTCAGGTCCTTCAGCAACTGAATATCCCATAGAAATAAAAATTTCTTCAATCTCTTCAATAATTTTTATTTAATGGGTTAATTCCACCTAATTCAACTTTTTGCTAGGTAGAGTAACATCAATGTCCTCACTAGCTAATTTCAACTCTAATGCAGCCTTAGCTAATTCAGCTTTTCTCTCTTCTAAACTATCATTAATGAAAGTTTTAACCTCGTTAACAAGTTTCCCAAAAAGTTGGTCTTTCTTCTGGCGATAAATCACGTGCACCTTTCATAACTTCCGTTAGTGCACCTTTTTTCCCCTAAAAATTTAACTCTTAGGTCATAAAGTTCTTTTTCATCTTTTAATTGTTTTAACTAATTCTAAATATTCTTTTCTTATATTCTCTAAAGTCATAAGTTCCTCCTTAAAAAAATTTAATATAAAAGACATTGCTATAAGTTCTATTATTTATCCAAAATAAAAAGCCCCTCAAGACTTAGTCTCAAGGGACGAATATATCGTGGTACCACCCGTATTTTAAAGCAAAATCGCTTCCTTAATATAGTTGATAACGGGTACCACCCGATTGTACTCATAGTCTACTTATACAATTACTCATAAGCTGAAAATATATTCTCAGTTTATACAACTCTTTTCAGTCGATGAGTTGCTCCCTGTTAAAAACATCCAATATACCGTCTTAATCATCGTTTTTGAAAAATTTATACTTAAAATGATAATACAAATGTTCCCGAATGTCAACAGATATGGCTATTTGAATAATAAATTCCTTCCTGTTTTTGTATTTTCAACTCAACAAAATTATTATTATTATTATTATCTTATTCACAAAACTTTACTTAATGTAGAAATAAGACTTCGATGAAAATCGGAAGTCTTATAATAATATTAGTATATTCTGCAACTAATGTTAATACTTCTTCAGTTGTTGAACACATAATAGCTTTTATCAACTAATTCTTTCATCTTATCTAATGATAAGTTTTTGATTTGGCTACGGGCTTGAAGGATTGAAGTAGCTGACATAGAGAACTCATCTAATCCCATACCCTAATAGTAATGGAATAGCTAAGCTGTCTCCCGCCATTTCTCCACACATTCCAGTCCATTTTACCTTCTTTTGTGAGATGCTTCAATAACATTTTTCACAAGACGTAAGATTGCTGGGTTATATGGTTGGTATAAGTATGATACTTTTTCACTCATACGGTCTGCTGCCATAGTGTGATTGAACTAAGTCATTAGTACCAATTGAGAAGAAGTCTACTTCTTTAGCAAAGATATCAGCGATAACAGCAGTTGATGGAATTTCAACCATGATACCTAATTCGATATCGTTGCTTACTGCAACACCTTCTGCTTCTAATTTTTCTTTTTCTTCTAAGAATAGTGCTTTTAGCAGCTCTAAATTCTTGAACTGTAGCGATCATTGGGAACATTACACATAGTTTACCATAAACTGATGCACGTAATAATGCTCTAAGTTGAGTTCTGAATAAGTCTTTTTCTTCTAGGCAAAGACGAGATTGCTCTAAATCCTAAAAATGGATTCATTTCTTTTTTGGTAAATCTAAGTATAGGTAATTCTTTATCTCCACCAATGTCTCAAAAAGTACGAACTACAACAGGTCTATCACCCATTCCTTCTAATACAGCTTTGTAAGCTTCGAATTGTTCTTCTTCAGTTGGTAGTTGATCACGTCCCATGTATAGGAATTCTGTACGGTATAAACCTACAGCTTCCCCACCGTTGTTGTTAACACCTTCTAAGTCAGCCGGTGTACTGATGTTAGCAGCTAAAAGCACTTCGTGCCCATCTTTAGTAACAGATTTTTCTGAAAACTAATTTAGCCCATTCAGCTTTTTGCTCTTCAAATTTAACGTGTTTTTCTTTTAATTCAGCTGTAGTAGCTTCATCAGGATTTACATATACAGCACCATCTAATCCATCAAGAATAAGAACATCTCCATTCTTAACTTCTTCAGTAATTGTACTAGTTCCTACTACTGCAGGAATTTCTAAAGATCTAGCCATGATAGCTGAGTGAGAAGTACGCCCCCCAATATTTGTAGCAAAACCTTTAACATATTGTTTGTTAGGTTGCGCAGTATCAGATGGAGTTAAGTCTTCGGCAATAACGATAACTTCTTCATCGATTAAGCTTGGGTTTGGTAAGTCTACACCTAGTAAGTGAGCTAGAATACGTTTAGAAACGTCACGAATATCAGCAGCACGTTCTTTCATATAGTCATTGTCCATTGATTCAAACATTGAAACAAACATATCTGAAGTTTCTTTTTTAATGCATATTCAGCGTTAATTTCTTTTTGATTGAATATCAGTTTTAACAGTTCCCATAAATTCTGGGTCTTCTAAAAATTAATAAGTGGGCTTTCGAAAAATAGCTGCTTTATCTGCACCTAAGTTTTCGTGAGCTTTTATCTTTAATAATTGTTAATTCTTTTTAGAAATTTCAATCGCATCTTTCAAAAACGTTTAACCTCAGCAACAACATCTTGAACTTTAACTTCTTTAACTGTTAAGTTTGGCTCAACAAAAATGTATGCTTTAGCAAAAGATATCCCTTGAGAGGCTGCAATACCTTTTGAGTTTGTAACATTTTATGCTAATCCTTCTTTCTTCATTGTTTCTTCTAATGCTGCTAATGCTTCTGCTTCGTCAGCTCCGTCAGCGTAAATTACGATATCAGCGTCTTTTCCAACTCCAAGACTCATAACACCCATAATTGATTTTTAAGTTAACTTTACGTCCGTTGAATTCTAATTCAATGTTTGATTGGAATTTTGATGCAGCTTGTACTAATAAAGTAGCTGGTCTAGCGTGGATTCCTGTTTCATCGATAACTTTAAATTCTTTTTGTAACATAGTCATGTCTCCTTTTATTTAAAAATATTTACATTCAAATAATAACACATGAAAGCAATATTTACAAGTATTTTATACTTATTCCATACTAAGAATAGTGCTTATTCTATAACAAAGAAAAACAGTTTTCTTATATATATAGTAAGCATTTACTACTCTTCTATTGAAAATAACATGAAAACATTTTTCAGTGTTAACTAGTTTTTCAACTCTAGGGATCATAAAAAGTATCTGTCACATAGGGAAGTAACGATACTTTTTATATTATTCATTTATTAATTAAAATTTAAAATTATTATGTTTTTATTTTATATACTGTAAACCTATTTATTAAAAATTAAACCAATTCTCCACCAAGCTTAATTATAGATTTAAATTTCTCATAATCCTCATGATTTCTATTGAAAGTCACGAGCATTTTTATTTACTTCTTTAAAATCAATACCTTGGTCTTTAGCGGCAAATCACACCCACAGTAACATTGTCTATATATATTATAGTCATTACACATTTCTACAGATCTTCTATAACCGTTATTCTTTTTAAAATCTGACGGTAGATAATATATTGAAACTTGTTCCTGAAGAACATATCCAGCTTCATTTATTACAGTAGCATTTTTCTTCGGACTTAGAGTCAAAGCAGAGCGAAATAATCATACCCTAACTCCTCAGCCTTTTTGTGCAGAAGAGTCTAAACGCATTTCATAACAAATATGACATCTATCTCCTCCTTCTCTATCTTCCTCGTGTCCTTTTCACCGCACTAATAAATTTCACTTGGTGCATATTCATCCGCTAAAGAAATTTAATTTTTCTTATCATTTCTCTTTATTAAATTCTTCAACGAAATCTTTTTGTACTAACATACGTTTTATATATTCTTCTTTTGGATGAATATTTGAATTAGAAAAGAATATTGTAATATCACTAATTTCTGATAAATACTCAAAGTACATATGTACTACAAGGAGCACTAAACAAGAGTGTATTAAGAATTTTAGGACGAAAAATTAGTCTTTTCCCATTCTTTTATAAGTTCTTTTTAGTACATTATCATAATTAATTTTTGATTTTGTGTCTTGTATTTATAAATTGTTTACTATCAATCATACAAATTTAATCCTTCTAATATTTCTAATATTTTACTACACAAGTTTAATATACTTTAATTTATTTTACAACCATTACTCTTAATTATTAATATCTATCAATTCTATTTACAAGTACAATAAAATGTGTGTAACAATATACTTATCATACTAAATAATGATCCTATTAAATAATATTCTGCGAAACTTTGATTTTCTGAAATCTTATTATATCGCACCAACAGACTTAGCTGTAAAATCAGACCTATTGCTGCAAATTGACCCATCAAAACAAATATCCCCATTATTGGTCTCTCTAAAATTCAACTGCTGCTCTGCTCCTTGAACTAATGTTTCATCATTTGTGCATCAAATCTACTGAAAAAAGTTTAAAAATTTCATTTACTGGTTTACCTATAATACTAAAGAACAATAACAATCTAAGTATGTTACTCATATTAGAATTAATAAATACTTCCTTACTATCAATGTTAAAAGGTAGATAGTAATAATTAATATGATTAATATAATGTTCGATATAACAGTAATATACTTATTACCTAAAATTTGAACATAGTCGCTATCTAAAATATAAACTCTAAAGACAATAAAATTGTTATTAGAACATATATTTTTTCTCCGGAATAAAAATAAACGCAACTATAAATATTAATAACTGAATTATTCGATTTATGATAAACCGAATTTTGTATCACCCATCACTTTACTCTTAGGTACATAATATTCGAGAATACAATACCGCAAAATAGTTAACACTGGATTAGATAGAAAAAACTCGAGCCTAGATATAATTTATCCTTAAGTATCTATATTGATTTTATGAGTAATTCATTAGCTTTACTCTATTATTTAAATATATTTTCAGACCACTAACCTTTAATCTTTTAAATGCACTTGGACTAATATTTAATCTATTTGCTACTGTATTGTTTGAAAATTTTCTATATAAATATTATCATCTAATAAAACTTTCAAAATATCATATTGTAAATCAGTCCATTTCCTTTAATGAAGTCACTAGATAATAACAATGAGTTTATATTATCCTCTTAAATCTTTATCCTCTAGACATACCTACTTTTTATAACCATAATAGTTTTAGCGTGAACTGTATTTGTGCTTCTCTAGCCATCCAATAAGCTGGACCATCAGATTCTATCTTTTTTTTAATTTTTGTAAGTATGTCGCCTCCTATACAAACCTTATTTCATATATGGTAAAAACTCAATGAAATCATCGATTATTTGAAATATATGTTTATTAGGTAAAAGTAAAGCTTGAAATTCATCACCTGTTGTCACAGTAAATGGACTAAATACTCATATACTTTTTATTAATAATCTTCATTAAAATTTAATAGACTTTCATGAGCTTCTGCTCTATCTTTTATATTTTTGATGAAATAATATCCTATTAATGCAATATACAAATATACACCACCTTTATTTCTATTATAACGGAAATTTTATATTATTTCCACTATAAAGAGATTATAAAAGATTAAAAAATACTTCATTATTTTTAATCTTTAGTACTCGATATTCTGCTTTATATTTCAATCTAAATGCTGATAAGCTTTGAGGGTTGCTCTTCTTCCTCTGGGTGTTCGTTCTATAAATCCTTCTTTTTACTAAGTATGGTTCATAAACATCTTCTATTGTAATGCTTTCTTCTCCTATAGTTATAGCTATAGTTTCTAATCAACAGCTCTTCCGTCAACGTTTAATTAAACATTCAAGTATCTTATAGTCAATATTACTAAACCTTTTGAGTCAACTTGCAATAAATCTGAGCGAATCTTTTGCTAAACTTTTGAGTAATAACTACCATTGTTCTTTAACTTGAGCAAAAATCTAACTCTCTTAAAGTAGTCTATTTGCTATACGTGGTGTTCTCTGAGCGCATTGCTATTTCGTATGACTCTCTGTATCTATTTCACAACCAAAAATATCAGCTGTTCTATTAATAATGTTTTGTAGCTCAGCTATATTATAAAACTCTAGCGACAATGTACACCAAAAACTGATCTCATATGAGAGCAGTAAGTGATCTCTCTTGTTGTTGCTCTACAAGTGTAAAGGAGGTAGTTCAATTCTTATACTACGAGATTCATCACCTTTACCGATAACTATATCAAGATAAAAATCTTCCATAGCTGAATAAAGTATCTCTTCTATAGACCTACTAATACGGTGTATTTCATCAATAAAAAGAACATCACCTGGTTCTAAACTTGTAGAATTACAGCAAGATCACCTGATCCAATTGCAGGTCCTGAGTATATTTAATTCCAACTTCCATCTCATTAGCGTAATAGTAGCTAATGCTAGTTTTCCCCTAAGCCGGAGGACCATATAACAAGCAATGGTCTATGCTTCAGATCTTATTTTTGCTGCTTCTATAAAATACTTTTAAATTATTTTAATTTGTTCTTGTCCAATATATTGACTTAACAATCTTTTGGTCTTAACGACTGTTCTCTCTCTCTCACCTTCACTTTTTGGTTAGGCTGAGACCATTCTTTCAGTCCATCATTTCCTCCTTCCTCAAGATATTAAATACTAATTAATAATTTTTAATCCTGTTTTGACATGATAATCTATCTACGCATCATAATCAAATGCAATAGCATTTCTTCTCAATGCTGTAAGTTCCTTCTTACTATAGCTAACTCACCTCTAATGCTAATAATGCATCTTACCCTTTAGTATTGGTTTGATTGTTGGGTATAATGCTGTTGCAGCAAACCATCAGCACTACCTTGTAAATCTAGAATAATCTGTTGAGCAGATCCAATTCAGGAACTTAGTTAGGTATACCATCTTGTTTTTCAATTGCAGAAGTGTCACTAGATTGCACCTGCCAATATAGCTAGTGCACTCTTAGGATCCAACACTTTAACTTTTAGTATAATAAAAATACTTTCTTTTTGTTCCTTCCGTGAAAAATCCATCAAAGAGTATTTGAATCTTCACGTACTTGTTGGCTATAATGTTGTCTTCTAATTGATATTCATATGGATTAGCTACTACTATTTCATAACCTATTCCATTATTATCCACTACTATATTTGTCGGTTGATTTCCGATCTTTCCTTTCTTATATATGCATACATTAAAATTCACCTCCTAATCAATTATATTATTATAGAATTAAATTATAAAAATCTCGACATTTTTGTTATAAACTCATAAATATAAAACAGTCCTAAACTTAGGGCCATAGCTAGGTACTGTCATCTGGGTGTCCACTGTTTTAAATGATTTACTCGCTGTCTAAATCAACATTCATACACTTTGCTGTCATCCTGATTATGCGTCTCGATCAACTTCTTCAGACCAGTTATACCGACATCTCTAGTGATACTCTCGCTCTGGACTCGCTTTCCACACTCTAGTGAAACTTACGTTTTAATGTCAAAGTCTTTATCCATTTTTACGTGCTGTGCACCGCCATACCAGTATAGCATCTCTTGCTAGTTTTCTATATCTGTTAAATGCCGCAGGAAAGTCTTTTGCGTGTCTTTCTTCAACACCGTCACAGTAGCTATTACATCTACATCTTTATTTAGTAATAGTTGTAAGCTCTTATCATGACCACCACTAAATTGATATAGAATATCTTTATCAGATTAATACCAGCTTTAACTAACATAGCTCTGGATATGTAACCTGAAGAGATGAAGGATCAACGAATGCCACCTTTTTACCTTTAACATCTGCTAATGATTTAATACCAAGTCTTTTCTTACGTGTAACTCTGCAGTATAACCAGATTTCCCAGTTTTGAGTTAACAATGGTTGTGCATTACTTTGCTTTTGAGCAAGAACAGCAGAAAATGGAGGAATAATACCGAAGTCAACACTTCCACTTCAATACCTTCAACAACACCGATATAGTTACTTGCCGTAAACCTTCTACTTTTACACCATTTTTTGAAGCTTTAATCAGCAATAGGCTTAACGTCTTCAACTAGTTGTTCACTATTTTCAGAGGAACAAATCCATTTGATACTTTTCCTCAGATTTTTTCTTCTTTTAGTGAACAACCAACTACAGAAAAATAAATACACAGCTAATTAAAGCCAATAATTTTTTTATATTATTTCCTCTAA
>BNJV01002510.1_pt1 | contig 41735 bp, 63 predicted proteins | sample 8540591 | NCBI WGS metagenome assembly BNJV01 (sample SAMD00202457, study PRJDB9452) | human saliva metagenome | host: Homo sapiens
TGTTTCCGAGGGTTTTTATTTTGGAAAAAAAGTATAAAGATGTATAGAAATGTATGCCTACAATATACAAGCAATATACAAGCAATATACAAAAATTCTATATCTTTTCCACTGCTTTTCTCAGCTCTTCGATATCCTTATGAGTATAAAATTTTTCAGTCGTTGTATAACTGTTGTGTCCTATTAATTTTTTTAACTGATGTTTTTATTTGCGTCTGCATTACTTAATAATGTTGCAAATGTATGTCTTGTGTCATGAGGTTTATGTTTCATTCCAAGTTCTTCCATTATAGGCTTAAATTTTTTTCCCTGTAATAATTATCATATTTCATTTTTTACCTTTAAAGTTCACGATTAAATATTCGTTTTTGCTATTCATTCTATTTTCAATAAGTTTCAATATTTTGGAATGAATAGGAACCAATCTATCTTTACCAGCTTCTGTTTTTAGTCCGCCTTTAATGATTCTATTTTTCTAAATCAATATCGCTATTTTTTTAATTTCTAACAATTCTCCGATTCTAAATCCTGTATAAATTAGAATCAGAATAGTATCAATCCAGTCGTTTTCATCCAGTAAATCCCACAATCTTTTGATTTCCTTATCTGTAAAAGGCTTTTCTTGTACTTTCTTCCGTATTTTTTCCCAATATTGATGTATTTACTATAATCTTTGGAAACAATATCGTTCTTCATGGCGTAGGCGTATAACTGATTAAATAACACTTTGATTTTTCGTTTAGATCCGTGCTTGATTTCAGAATTGCTTACGATTTCTTGTAAATTAGATGATTTCAAGTCAATAAATCGTATCTGATATAAACTTTCACAAGCTTTAAATGCAGCAATATATCCTAATTGCGATGAATGACCGACCATTTCAAATTTTTTTCTATTTTTCCATTTTTTTCATAAACTTCTTCAAATGTGACGTTTTGAGCATCTATATTATGCGGATTTTCATTATAATAAAATAATTGCTGGTTGGCTTCTTTTTGAGTTTTATAATACCCCAAATATTTATATTGCTGCTTACCGTTCTTGTCCCAATGGGTTGTAACTCTTACAGCAAAAGGTTTCCTTCTTTTGCCTTTTTAATTTTATCACAGAACCATAACCGTTTGATTTCTCATTTTCATACTACTACCTCATTTTTTTAAAAAAATCTTCATAACTTATTCCCATATATTTCTCGGCTTTTTTTATAGGGATGTGGTACTTATATCTAGGTTTATTGTTTATAACTTTTTGTAATTATTGCGCTTCCTATGTCCAAAGTCCCAGTAATTAGTCCACTTTTTTTAAAGTCCTCTCATTCATTTGTAAAAATGAACAAGCTTCTTCTACATTTAATGTTAATTTCACTTTATCACCTTCATTTTTAAGTTTCAATTATTTAAGCAAATTTCTTGGAATCAATCATTAATTTGTTCAGTATTTTTTTGTCTACTCTGTTGCCTTTTTTTCTGCCATTCTAGTAAATCTTTTTAATTGCTTACTCGGATTATATTCACTTTCTTCAATAAGTTCAATGCACTGTTTTTTTGTATTTCTTCCACTTTGTCAACATCATTTTACAATATCTTTTTATTTTCTGCTTTTTAATTGAGCTTTGTCTATGTAAATACTCATAATGTCGTAGCAAGCAAAAAAACTTCTAAAAATTTTTTTGCAAAAAGCTGTTTCTACTTCTTTGTAAGCTGATGTTATATTACGTCTATATTTTTTTCAATGTAGCTCAATTCAATTGTTTTTAATAAAGCATTAAACTCATTTTTTAATATGACGCTTTTATTTAAAAACCTCTACATTTTCACGAGCGATTCTATCACAAAAAAACTCTAACAGACGCTCTTATCGTAATATTAATAATTGGAATCAAGAAATCAAAGCTCCTCAAAAGTTCGTCTTTTATTGACTTAACCTTGATTTCGTGCCAGTCTACTATTTGATTTTTTTGTTTTTTTCGGATCGTAGATTGGATTTTTCTTTTTTTGGGTATAAAGTTATCCATAAATTTAGCTTGTAATAGCATAAGAGCATTATTAAACATGTGATAACTTAAGTCTTCTTCCGTCTTTTTGATTACTTGATTTCTTTTGAGTTTCAATTTTGGTTTCTTTATTTTTCCTAGCCATTAGTTTTTCTTACTCCTTAATCCCTAAATAAGATTTTTATTTCTGATATTTCTTTTTCGGTTAAATCTGTTATCACTTTGTCTTGACTGTCAGAAAATCTGTTGTTAAACATAAGATAACTAATGAATTTGAGATCGTAACCCTTTATTTTTTTCTTATATTCTAAATAAAAACCCTAAATCCCAACATCCGCCAGCAATTCCTGCATCTGCAACTCTCGCCATTGATTCTTGTCCGACAAAAAAACAACAAAAGGAATTTTTCCTCATATGTTTCGTGCCAAGTGAAAACAGGTTTTTTTCATATGAAATTCTAAACTTATGAAACAAATCCCAAACTTCTCTTGTTTCCATTTCATACTCATCTTCATCAAGTGAGGCGAGATTTTGGGGACGAAGATAATATTCAACTCGACCGTAACGACTTTCAATATATTTTTATTTTTTTAAATTTTTTTAATTTCTTTCATTATCCATCCTCCTGTTTCTCTCAATGCCCCCGCATTTGTTAAAAATATTTCTTCTGAATCAAATTTTTTTCAGTAGTGTCTTCTTCAGAACCAATAGTTTCCACTTCTTTAATATCGTTAACATTATCGCCGTCAGGACTATCTACATATTCAACTTCAACATTTCCGTCCGGTTCAATTTCTTTAATTACAGCTTGGTCTACTTTTTTGTGCCGTTTGCATTTCAATGCTTAATATCCCAAATTTGCTTAACAATAGTTTTTAATACAGTTTTCTTAGCCATGCTGTCAAAATTTGTTTGCCAACTCGAGAATCGGCTTAAAAAAATGTTTTGCTAAACTTTTTAGCATGTTCTTTTACTTCTTCCTTGCTCATTACGTTGTATTTCTCAAATCCATTTGTGGTTTGAAAATATGCAATATAATGAGTTACCTCATCGCTTATTTTACCGTCGAGATTGTATTTAAGCTCGTCGGTGATTGGATCATAGCTTTCAAACTGTCCTTCATAAAGTTCTGTAACATTTATTTTTTTGTATTGTCCTGTTCTAATTGCTAGTTGTATAAATCCTTTGTAACCTAGTTGAAATTGGGCTTCATTTTTTCCCTTTGTTATTGTATGGTACAATATAGGCAAATCCTAAGTTTGGGTCAATTGGTAAATCTAATGTTGCAGCTATTGCTCCAGCTTTTTAAAAATACTTTTGCGGTTCTGCCTCTTGCAACTGTTTGTTTCCATTAGTTGTATTTAATAATGATGTTAAAAAAATCCAGCCGCTTTTATTTCCTAGTAGTTCTTTGAATTTGTTTTTTTGTTCTTTCGTCGTTTACCATTGTCTTTAATGTTGTTGTTCCAATTGCTCCTTTTTAATTTTTTGGGTTTGTTAAAGTTCCTGCCATTTTTATTTCATCTCCTTAAAAATATTTTTATATTATTTTTTTATCTAAAAATTGTTTTTAATTCTAACGCTATCTCTTTAGGAAGTCCATTTACTTTTTATGCAAATGTAAGTGTCCCCTTTTTATTATCTGTTTCTTTTTTTGCTCTTTTTTTCTTGAAGAGCTTTTAGCAATTGCTTCTTGCTTTTCAATTTCTATTTTTTTCTTTCAAGTTCAGCGATTTCCCTTTGTTTTTTTCTTCTTCTGCTCTTATTCTTAAATTTTCTTCAGTTTGCTTAATTTCATTCATTTTATCATTTATTGCTTTTAGAAATGACTGTATAGTCTTCTTGCATTAAATATTTCATGCTTTCAAATACAATTTTTGAATTTAATTTCTTTATTTGCCTTTTTCAATTTCCTGTTTTTATGAAATCTTCTTTTCTGATTAATTCATCGTATTGTCGCTGCATTTCAGCTTCAATATCATCCTCTTTAAATGTTTTGTTTTCCCATTTTTTTATTTTTCTACTAAATAAACTAAGTACTCGGGTCTATATTTAAATACAAATTCTTTTTATTGATTTTTATTTTTTTCTCTTTTAGCGTTATCTAATTCTTTTTTTCTTTGTCATGTAAATATTTTTCTGACTGCATCAACTCTCTTGATTAAATTAATAAGTTTTTTTGATTGATTTCTTTTGTGTCAGCTGTTAAATAATCCATCAAATCCTTTTTAAATTTTTTTCAGCACTCGATTTTGTACTTGCCACTTCTTCCCTGTATTTTTTTGATATCTTTTACATCTGTAAATACAATGCCATAAAGTTTTTTTCTATTTCTTCAACTTTTTTTGCTCAGCCTTTTTCAAAATCAATCATATCTTTATCGATTCTAGCCGGAGTTATTTTTTTGCACTGTCAAAAACAAACTCCATTTTAGGCAGTTTAACCAATGCAGTCGCATCTTTATTTTTCAGGAAATATTTCTCTCATTTCCGAAAAAAACTATAATCGTTTTCTATATCTTCAGTAAGTCCACTACCGTATTCGAACTCAAAAAAATCTATCACCGATTTTTTTACAACTAACAAATCTTCATGCCATCTTCTTCTGTCTACTTCTTCCGAACTAATTTGTTCTCCGACCCAAGAAATTATATATCCTATTTCTTCTTCGTTAAAACTTCTATAATCATAACACTCATCATATAAAAAAAGTATTTCGTCCTCATTTAATTTCGAGATCGTAATCTCGTTATTTTTGATATTTATTTTTTTAATTCTTTTTTTCTTTCTTTCGTCATTTTCTTAACCTCCATAAGTTTTTTATCATTCTTGGCTCAGTATCGTTTTTTGACACATTGCCAAAATTCTATCTCTTTGTTCAATAATTCTTGTATTTCCTCTTCCCAATCTAATCTATTGATTACAATTGTTTGCAATCTTTTATCTAAATCAAACGGTGTTGTATTTTCGCTTTTTAAAACATTCAAATTTTATTTCAGCAACTAATACGGCGTATTCATAGCCAGTCACCAAAAAAAGTAATGTAAAATTTGATATAAATAGGTTTCAGGAATATTATTCTGCCATTCCTCAACATATTTACTCCACTTATTGATTGTAGTTGTCTTTATTTCAAGTATTCCTTTTTTTGTCTTCATAAACAATTTCTCCATCCAAATTAGCTCGTATGAAATCGTACTTTGGATGTACATACATTTTATCGACTTCCAAAAATATTCTTGTCAGGATTGTCTATTTTTATACGAATAAAATATATTTTTTCCAAATCTTTACCTCTTTGAGCGGCTGGACTAGTAAATTTTTTTCATTTACTCTTCCAGTTTTTATCATTCCAAACATCAATAATGTTTTTTATATTTATTTTTTTACCCATTATTGCGCCTGCATCACTCCCACCAATCCCTTTTTTCTAATACTAAGCCATTCTTCTTCATTAGAGTAGCTTATTTCTTTTATATTTCATTTTTCACCTAGATCCTTTTTTTCTAATTCTTTTATCACTTTATTTGATATTTCAATCGCATTAGTGTCATAAAATGTAATTTGTTCTCTTATTATTACGTTTCTAGTGTCTGATTCTGTTATTGCGAATAAGATATAATCTTTAAAAAAATATCCAAAAAGTACTTTTTCCTCTTTCCAATCGATTTCTAAAAACCATTTGTGTTATTTTTCAATATTTTTTTCTTTTAATTCTTTACGCAAGATCATCTTTATTCCCACCTTTCGATTTTTCTGCATTCTTTAGCCATTTTTCGGCGCTAAGAAAAGAACTATCCAACACAATGGCGGTATAAGTACCTCGCCACCAAAAAGCGTTGTATCCTCGCTCTATCTTAGCGTATTTGAACGCTAAAAATAGTTAAGATTGCTGTTACTGTTAATTTAATTGTATTTATTAGTATTTTTTTCTCATATTATTCCTCCTTGTTTCCTCATTAGTTCGCCCAATTATAAATACCTTTTTTTCAAACTTTTAACCTCTTCTTTAATCATTTCCACTTCATCAGCTGTTAGTCCTTTTAATGACGTCGTCAGTGATGTGAGTATCAAAGCATAAATCAAAAATTATCTTCATCCCTTTTTAAAACTACTACTTCAAACAGTTCCGGATTATCCAAATCGGGAATAATCGAGATACCATATCCGTTAGAATAAAACTCTTTGTGTCGATGTTCAACACAGTAGTTAAATCTTGATTCTAAATCTTTCATTGTTTTTTTCTCCTTTATTTTATTTTTTAAAAAAATTTTTTTGATTCTATTTTTTTAAATTTCTTTGCTTCCATTTCCTTTCTTGTTCTTTTCACTGTTTTTCATTTACTATTTTTCAACACATCAAATTTCATCTCTCTACCTCTATTCTATAATTATTTTTTTCTTTGCTTTTTATCACTTCTTTTGTACTTATCTCAAAAAAACACTTTTTCATCTCCGGAGCTTTTTAAAAGATACACTCTCAAAGAATAAAAATGTTTCCTTTGCATTACGAATTTATTATCTTTGTATAAAAGTAAATTTCATTTTATTTCCTTCCGCCTTTTTAAAAAAATTTTTAAATTTATGTTTTTTTCAAAAGATGATCTATAAGTTCACAAGTTTCATTTACTGTTGTCTTGCATCTTTTTAGAAATTGTTAAAACCTCAAATCCACTTAGCCCTTTCCTTATTTCGTTCTTTGTAAGCTTCAAGTCTCTTATAGCTTTTTACAAGTTCACACATCTTATCCATTTATCCCACCTTTTTAGTTTCAACGATAAACGTTTCCATTCTTTCGTTTTCTTCGTACCAGTCTATTCCACCGTTACAGTCTTCATAATAAACTGTGTCCCAAGTTTCTCTTTCGTCTTCGTAAGAAAAGTTTTCAAAGTACTCACGAATTTTTCACTACTTTAGTTGAATATCCGTCTAATATACACTCCATAAGCCACTTATTTAGCCAATCTTGAGTGTATTCTATTTGATTGTTTCTATTCATTTTTAACTCTTCGTTGTCAATCAAATCAAATATTATATTTCTTATTTCTTTTTTTCTAGATCTGTCATTTTTATCATCTCCTCAAACTTTATTTGCATTTTGTCAAACGAGTAGTTAAAAAAAGATGTTTTTTTATCTACAAAATTATGATACCACATTATTTTTACATTTGTCAAATATAAATTTGTTTTTTTGCAAATTATTTTACATTTGTCAAAAAAAATAAGGTATAATTTATTAACTTTTAATGGAGGTTACAAAAAAATGAATAAAATAGAAAAAAAGTTTCCGACGAAAATAAGAAAAAAAGACGTGAAGAATTAGGTTATTATCAAGAAGATGTTGTAGAAAAAAATTAAAAAAAGAAGGAGTAGACATATCAATTTCAGCGTTGTCTAGAATTGAGAGCGGGGAAAGACAAAAAAATTAGACAGTAATTTATTGATTGCTTTATCAAAAAAATTTTTAAAAAAAGATTTTTATAGAGATGTTGGGGCACAATCCTAGGAAACAACAAAGCAATGTAACGGATGAGGTTTTTTTAACAGTTTTATTCGAATTCCAATTTTTGGAATGGCAAGTGCTGGGAATGGATTGATAGAATCTGTTGAAAATATTGAAAAAATAGAGTATATTAGTTTACCAAAGTTAAATGGAAACATAAAAAAAGATGATTTTGCGACAAGAGTAAGTGGAGATTCGATGGAACCATATTATCACGACGGTGATGTCATTATTGTTGATACTGGCTTTTTTTAATATTAGGACGCTAAATAACAAAGAAGCACTAATCTACTATGGAGAGGAAAAGTATATTAAGAAAGTTGTTTTTTTGAAGAAGGGACAGGTAATTTAATACTGAAGTCGTATAATCCAGCTTATGCTGATATTATAATTCCAAATAGTGAAGTTGAAACAGTTGAATGCAAAGGAATAATTAGTATGGTTATTAGTATGAGAAATAATAAAAAGAATTTAAAAGCATAGATACTATTTGTGCAAGATAATTGTAGGGAGATGAAATGAATAAAAAAAGTGTTTTGTATTTTTACTTTTACTTGTTAGTTGTAGTTCTAAAAATAGAAAAATCTCGAGTATGATCAATTAAAAAAAGAGGTAAAAAGAATTTCAGTTTTTAGAGTTATCAAACAAAAAAATATAAATAATTTTTAATGCATTAAATGTTAAAATAAATAATTTTATAAAAAAATATCCAAAAGCGAAAAATAAAATAAAAAAAACTAGAAGAGGATAAAATAGAATTAAAAAAATACATTCCAGCAATTGAAAAAGTATTTTAATTTTCAAAAAGCTCAAACAATATACGAGCTAGAAGGGGATATGTACGATTGGGATAGTTTTGAGTCCGTGCATAAAAAAATGAAAATGTAGGAAAACTTATGAAAAAAATTCGAGACGTATTATTAAAGATATATATGAAACAAAAAGCTCAAAAAGTTTGAAAAAAAGAAAGATTAGAGATAGTAAAAAGAATTTAATTCTCCAAAAAAATAAAAAAAGAAAATATTACAGAAGATAAAAAAATATTTTTAAAAAAATTGTAAGGAGGCTAAAGCTAAAGGATATAGCGCGATATTGAAGGGGAAACCCGGGTATCGAATTGAATTAGATAAAAAAACCATAATGGGATAGCATGTGAATAGATAAAATTAGGAGGATTATGAAAATAGGATTTAGAAAAACTATCGTTAAAGAAAAAAAATTAAGGCTATGACTACAGGAAAAGCAAAAAGAAAACTAAAGAAGATTTTTTTGTTCCAGGCTATGGTAAAAAAAGGTATTGGGCTGTTAAAAATCCTAAAAGAGCTATTTATAATAAAGTTTATAATAAAGCAACAATTGGAACCGACTTTTTTTAAAAAAAGCAAAAAAACAAATAAAAAGCAATACTACTGGGGAAACGAATTTGATTGTAAATATAATAATTTGGTTATTTATTATAAGTGCTTTTTATTGCTGTTTTACCATTTTATTTGATATATTTATTTTTTTAAAAAAATAAAAAAATGAAAAGAAGCTCAACAGGCTTCTTTTTTAAAAACCATTTGACAAAATGCAAATAAAAAGATATAATGAATTGAGGTGAAAAATATGAAAAAAATAAAAAAACACAGAAATCAAAATCAAAAAAAGCTTTTAAAGTTAAAAAGTTGACAAGGATTTAAGTTGGAAAAAAATATTGAAAAAAATAACGGGGTATACACGGCAAAAATATCGATCATGCTTTTTAAAAAAATGAGACAAAAAAACAATTCAAAAAGTATTTGAAAAAAACTGGAATTAGTTTAACGAGTTATTTTTTTATACACATCTATTTGACAAAAAAATCAAATGAATTTTTTTGAAAATTTGAAAACCAAGTTAGGAGGACGAGGTGAAAAAAAGAATTGGAAATTTTATATAAACCAATAGAGCGATTTGGAAATCTAAAAAAATTAAGTGGGGAGTTGAGAGAAGTTGTAATTAAAAAAATACCCGAATTAAGAGAAGATGAAATTGAATACTTAACTCAATTGCTGGGTATGGAATTAAAAAAATATTATTTTTTTGGATATCAATCCTTGTGAAAAAAATTCAATATTTCACAGGAATTATGGAACATACGGAACGAATCCTAAACCACAAGGGAACCCACCTAAAAATCCGAGAAAATAATTATCTTCTTGGATTAGGTGGCGGCGTTCCAGTTGGCTTTTGGATTGTTACCTTTGGTAAAACTTTCTCCTTGCGGAGTAGGTTTTTGGCTGTGTAGGTTTAGGTTTATTCATCGCTATTACCTCCTTCGTGAAATTCAATTACTACATCTTTGTAAGGTATTTTTTTAAGTATAAAGAATAAGCTGTGTATTCAGGCAAATTTTTCAGGGTAGACTATAACATTTTTTTCATTAATAGTTCCAAATAGTCTTTATCTTCAATAGACCATTCAAGGATGTAACCAATATAGGATGTATTATCATTCAAAGTTCTTAAATTAATCCATTTTTGATATAAATTCATCTCCGTATTTAAAGCCGAAAAATGGTTGCAAATACAGAGGGGTTAGAAGAACGATTCGTAAATTTTTAGTTTATATAACAAATTATAGATTATATCGTGTTCTTTTGCATAAGAATACAGTAAAGCGATAATGATAGAAATTAATGCGCTTAACAAAAATTTCTATAAAATTTGGTGAAAATTTACCACTTGAAATGGAGCTAAATAAATAAAATTTCAACTTAAAAAAATTTTTTTAAATATATAAACTAAAAAAATAAGAAACATTACCAATTATAAAAGAATCAATGATAAAAAAAGTAAAAATTATTATGTTTTTTTGAATAACTAAAATTATCAATGATAATTCGACCAATAAAACCTGGCAGTAAAAGATACAGGAAATTAGCAGAAATAACAGAAAACATTAAACAACACCTCCTTTCGTTATAGTTTTTGTTTTGGCGATATTATTATAACTCAAAAAGGAGAAAAATTTAAGTAACAAAAAAAGCACTCCGAAGAGTGCTAGGAAAGAAGAAAAATTAATACCATATATTGTGTTTATTATAGCACAATATGACAAAAAAACACAATATGTGGGGAGAAAGGAAAAGAGATGAGAGATATAAGACAAAGAGGTTGGTTTTGGATAGAAAATGAATTAATAGACAGAACAGATTTATCTTTTGAAGAAAAAGCGATGTACATGATTCTTGCTAGATTTACGGATAAAGATGGAAAATGTTTCCCAAGTATAGAAAAAAATTAGCCGAGAGTATAGGGAAAGATAAAAAGAACAGTTATAAGATACATAAAAAAATTAGAAGAAAAAAAGGATTGATTGAAAAAAAGGAGATTCAATCAAACGAATGTTTATTATCTTAAAAAAATGTTGCTTTTTGATAGTGACAAAAAAATGATAATGACAAAAAAATGATAGTGACAAGGATGTCACTTCCCTAGGGTGACACTGGTGTCACTTCCGATAGTGACAAAAAAATGTAAATCTAACAATACCCATAGAACAATACCCAATTAACAATACCCAATATAAAGAAAATAAACAAAAGAAAAAAATGAGTAATGTTGAAAATTTTTGTGATGTTGTTGGAAAAAAACAGAAAAAAATACAAAGAGCTAGTTTTAGAATATATTAAATATCGTAAAGAAATTAGGAAAACGATAAAGACATTAGCTCCATTAAAAAAATTAGTTAAAGACTTTCCTGGTGAGAACGAATTAGCTGAAGCTATAGAAATTGCAAGAGAAAGAGAATGGATAGGCTTAGAGCCTGAATGGGTAGAAAATCATAAACAAAGCGCAGGAGGAAGAAATGGATTTAAAAAAATACAGGAAGTAATAACGAAAAAGGGTACGATAAACACAACGATTACAAGCCAGACTACACAAAAGGTTTCGAAGACTGGAATTAATCTCGAGTTTATCACTCAATCACAAGTAAAGAGTAAAAAAATAGAGCAATTTATGAGATTTTCAAAGCTCACAAGTCAAGATTGGGTTAAAAAGATTTGAAAATGCAATTGTTGAATCAGATGAAGAAAAATACAAACAGTCATTTGAGAGATTCTGTAAGAATTTTGAATTGATCAAGGAAAAAGGTCTTGGGATAATCATGATTGGGAATCCTGGAACTGGTAAGACTTACTACACTACTTGTATTTTAAATGCTTTAATTAGCAAGTATTTAGTTTATAAAAACAAGTTTATCTAGTTTATTAGACGAGATAAAAAGAAACTTATAAAAATGGAGTTGAAAAATGAAGATTTTATTTTTTTGAAAGATTATTAGAAGCTGAATTAATTATTTTTTTGATGATCTAGGAAATGAATTTTTAAGCGATTGGGGAAAAAGAAAAAAATGTTCTCAATATTCAATTTTATTTATGAGAAGAATAAATCTTTGATAATAAATACAAATCTTGATTCAAAGCAATTATCGAATTTTTTTAATATAAATGGCAGCGATAAGTTGTTGGATAGAATCAGAAGTAAGTGTAAAAGCGTACGTTTTTTTGATTGGGAGAGCAGAAGAAGAGATTTGCATAAAAAAAGATTTTTGAGGAACTATATTAGGAGAATAAAAAAATGTGGAAATGTAAGAAATGTGGATGCAATTGTTTTTTTATCAAGACATAACAGGCGGAATTTCTGAGGTTTTAGAAATGGATAAAGATGGAGAAGTACTTGATGAAATTGATGATGTGGAATATGGTGATTTTTTTCATGTGCAAAATGCAATAATTCAAGTTCGGAAATACAAGAAATCGCTTATTGGGATGAGATAAATGGAGAAAAATAAACAAAGTATATAAAATCAGGAGGAAATAAAATGTTAGGAAACAATGTAGTAGATTATATGATAAATAGCTGTAAAGGAGCATACAATTTAGAAAAATGCGAAATTAATTAAAAAAAGAACGTGGAAGATAAGAAAGTTCAGTTTGTTTTTTTAAAAAGAAGTGATTTAAAATTAAATATTGAATTTGCAAATGATAAAAATTTCAGGAATTATATACAACAACTTTTTAACGGATTCACAAAGGAAAATGTAACTGAATCTGAATATTGTACAAGATTGAATGAAATGCTTGAAATAACAGATATTGATGATATGAATAAACTTGATGAAATTTCAAGAAATATCATCAAAAAAATAAATTCAGAAAAAAATTGTTTGGAGAAAACCCAAAGGAATTATTACTGAATCAAGAGGATAGAGAAAAACTTGTAAAAAAATAAAAAAAGATTTTTTTGGAGCAGAGCCACAATTGCTGAAACTTTATGAAGAAATTGAAGAGTTGCAAACAGCATATAGAAATTACAGAAAAAAACATTTTTACAAGGACGAACAAAAATCTAATTGAAGAAATAGCCGACTGTTTTGTTGTAGCTTTACAAATCAACAAAGTAAAATTGGTTAAAAAAATGTTATTAAAGGCTTAATTGACAACACTAAAATCTTTTAAAACTGAAATGATTGAAAAAAATTATAAGAATGATTAAATTTAAAAATCAATCGTACAGTTGAAAAGAATTGAAAAAGGGCAATACGGAACATATAAAATTGAATATAAAGTAACTAGAGCTACACAGAAAGTCGCCAGCGAAAAAAAAGAAGTTGAGGTAGTAAATTCTCCAGCGAAATCATTTAGTGTTGCGGAAAGCAAGAAACATAGCCGTGAGGAAAAAAAGAAAAAAACAAAAAAAGAGAACAAGGTTTTTGAATTTGTGAAAAAGAATGAGCCATATTACTATAGGTCAAAAGAGGTGCAGTCTGGTACAAAAATACATCCAACTGAATGTACAGAAATAGTGAGAGAATTGATTGACAGTGGGAAAATAACAGTTATAAAAAAAGGGAGAGACGGTATATACGGAGCAACACTTACAACCGTTCAGGAAGCAGAGGTAACTGAGTAATGGCAATAAATGCAGGGAAAAAATTTGAAAACGACTTTAAGAATAGCGTTAATACAGATGAGATATTTTTGCATAGATTTAAGGATGGAACAACAGGAACTGTAAATGGACAAATGATCAGATTCAAAAATAAAAACTTGTGTGATTTTTTACTTTTCAAGAACGGCTTGCTTGTCCTTGCTGAGTTAAAATCCTTTTTAGGTAAATCAATGCCATTCACAAATATAAAGAACACAGTTGATGAACAGCAGACATTTTTGTACAATTTGCGGCTTGAGGCAAAGAAAAATAATGTAAAAGCGTATATGATATTAAACTTTAGGGATTTGTCAGAGACGTACGCAATAGATATTCATAATTTTGATGAATTTTTACAAAATGACGAATAAAAAAAGTATCAGCATAGATGAAGCAAGACAACTGGGAAAGCAGTTATCTCAACAAAAGAAAAGAACAAGATACAGATATGAAATTAGTGATTTATTCAATTAGGAGGAATAATGGGTAAAAGATTAGCAAAAAAATAGAGTTAGAAGTATTTTTAGAAGAATATCCGTAAAACACGGAATGCTGAAAAATCCCGACACATATGTTATGTGCTTAATATTGATTGAGGACGGGATAATAACGCAGGATCAGGCGGCAAAAGATATATGACGGATATTCAATTAACAACATAGTTAAAAGTCGCCAGAAAATCCAAAATTCAGACAAAGAATACGAGCCAAACGAGGAAACTAAAAAGAAAAGGTTTGTAGGATATATAAATTTCAGACACGCCTGGCGGAAAGGAAACTTGGATGTCTAAGAGGATGAGCAGAGAAAACCAAAAAAATTAATATACTGGTTTATAGATTGTTACGCCTATAAATTAAAAAGGCGTAGATATTAACTGGAAAAGTAGCAAGGAAAAACCAAATATTTCTGATTATTTTCTTTTACAAGGCAAAGGAAGACTTGAAAAAAACTTTTATATTAAGCATAGCGGAATTAATTTGAAAGGTTACAAGCCTTTTTAAAAAAATATAGAAGAAAAAAATTAAGAATCAGACTGAACGAAGTTTTTAGATAAGAATTATACTAAGGAAACCAAGATAAATATTGTAACAAATGATTTGATAGATTTTTGTCCGGGAAGAAATGCAAAAGATTTTTTTATTAACTATTACAGGTACATTCAGTTTAAAACTTGATATGATGAGCAATAATGGAGCAATAGCCTTTACTAATTATTTATTTGATTATTTTCTCCAAAATGATATAGCAATGTGGGAAGAAATGCAAATGCTATATAAACAGCAGAATGAGGGAAAATATATTTATGCAAAGTTGAAATATAAACGTTGTGCGGTATGCAATAGAACTCCAGTTGACTTTGAACATTGGCAGTCGGCTGGAAGTTTGGGAGGTTATGCGAATGATAGAGGACAGGGAAGATATATTTCACTTTGTAGACAACATCATACCGAAAAGCACGATATTGGAGTGGAAGCATTTGAAAGAAAGTATGATGAGGGGTATTTATTTGGATTGTGAACAGATAAAAGAATTGAAAAAGATTTATAAAAAAATCATTTTAAGGCGTTTAAGGAGGAGATATGATAAAAATATATTTATTAGTCGCAACAATTTTTTTCTAGAAATTTTTATTTATACGATTTGAATTGGATGAACTACAAAAATTGGTACAAAGCAGTCGAGGATCAAATGTTTGAAGATTTCAGTACTAGAGAAAATCAAAGAAAATACGCGAGAAAAAAAGCAATCAAAAAGTATAGTTAAAATACTGTCAATAGGTTTTTTTAGCAATATGTGGAATTTTTGTTTTTTTAAAATAGTTCAGTCGCAGAAATTCGTTTTTATTAGAGAAAGGCTAGGAGGAGAAATCAAAATGGGAAAAAAATATTATTAGAATTGCAATATTAGGATTGTTAGGAAGTTGTGCAAGATGGGAAGATTCTAAAAAGGACTATGAAAGTGATACAAAAAGGTTTAAAAAAAGAACGGTGCAAATTTATACCTCGATGGAAAAATTGCTAAAAAGAATATAAGGGGATGATAAGAGTAAGGGATTCAGATAATAGTGGTAGAATATCATTAAACTTAATAAGTGAGAATAATCGTAGAGTTACAATTGATAATGCGATCGTGATAACAGAGGAGGAATAAATGGAACTAGAGTTGCTGGGAGAAAAAAATAAAAAGAATTAGCTAAAATTCTAAAAAGGGAATCAAGTCGACAAATTTGAGCTAAGACAGGAAAGAATAATAAATGGAATGAAACGTATAGTAATTTCTTTTCAGAATTGATGATACAGAAAAATTTTGAAAGGTTTATATATTTAAATGATTTTGTTGGAGCTTACGGGGTAGAAGATTTAAGTGAAGAAAAAAATTATAAAACAGTTCGATATCTTTTTTTCAGAATTAAAAATTTATTTGCCGATTTCAAAAACGTCAGGTAGTTGCTTAATGAATTTGAAAGCGGATATTTCTCAGGGCGAAAGAAAAGCATAAAAATTTATGGACCTTATCTCAAACAAACAGTTTTTTTGCAGAATCTTGGAATAACGTAGAATTTTATTTAAATCAAATAGAAAAACAAATATCAAAAATTATGTAAAGTGTATTTTTGAAAAAGATTGCAGCGTAATAAAAACTTTTTAAACAATTTAAAAGCATTAGCTTTGTTGGCACTTTGATGAAAAATAGTAAATACAGTTTTTCGTTTATTTAAGCATGACTATAGAACTTACAGACTCTCTGATGAAATTGTTTTTTTGAATGCCTAGGAAGAATTAAAAAAATTGCTCAAAAAAATGGGAGCCGAATTTTAAAAAAAGGTAGTTGCAAAATATAGAGAAAATAAGGTATAATTAGGAGGTAAAGTTGAACAAAAAGAAAAGAACTTACACAAGAAGATATTAACAAACTTTTTAAAGGATAAAGAAGTTTTTGTATTTGTTGCAAGATCTAAAAACAGCAAAAAAACTTTTTGAGGATAATATCAAAATTACTTTTGTACATAAGAAAAAGGTGAAATAAAAAGATAAAGAATATAAAAACAAAAAAATATCATAGGGGCAAATAAACCTCAGATGAGTGAGCCACTGAATAGATAGATTAGAAATAGTCTATTTGTTTGGTGGCTCTTTTTTTGCCTAAAAATCAAAGAAAGGGGCAAGATGAAGATTGAGAAAATAAATATCAGCAAAATAATAGAGTACTCAGAAAATGCAAAAGAACATCCGGAATGGCAAATTGAACAGATTAAAAAAACAGTATTCAAGAATTTGATTCAATGATCCAATTGCTATTGATGAGAACAATACAATCATTGAAGGACACGGAAGATATTTGGCATTAAAGGAACTTGGATATGAAGAGATAGAAGTGATTAGGTTAAATCATTTGTCAGAAGAGCAAAAAGCGGCTTATGCTATTGCTCACAATAAATTAACTATGAATACAGAGTTCAATATTGAAAAGTTGCAGTACGAGTTGAATAAGCTGGAAGTAAATGATTTTTGATTTAAGTGTACTTGGTTTTGAAACAGTCTGAACTTGATGAGATTTTTGCAAGAGGAAATGGAAGAGCTAGAAATTGAAGATGAAGATACAGATAACACAGAAGTCAAACGTACTAAATTAATTTGTCCCTGCTGTAATCATATTGCTGAAAAGAGCGAATTTAAGGAGGTAATGGATGGCGAAGATACATAATGACAAATATTATACTCCTGATCCAGTTGTAAGAAAAGTGATTGAAGTTCTTGAAAAAGATGTGATGCCAATCAATAAGTTTTTCAAGAATTATTGAGCCAAGTGCAGGTGCCGGAGCGTTTCTTAAAAAGACTTCCTAAAATTGCGGTTGGATACGATATAGAGCCACAAGGTGAAAATATCATAAAAGGCGATTATCTTAAACAGAATGTTCCATATATGAAAAACAGCCTTGTAATTGGAAATCCGCCTTTTTGGAAGTAGTGGAAATTTGCATACAGAGTTTATAAAGAAAAAGTGTGCAACATTCTGACTATGTAGCATTTGAAGCTCCAGGTGATATGTATAAGAAAGATAAATTTGAAAAATATTGAATTATATAAGTCGTATATGTTGCCAGCGGTTAAATACAGCGGAGTTAAGTTAAAATGCTGCTTCAATATTTATCGCAAGAGAAAAAGGTAAATCAAAAGAAAAGAATATCAAAGATGTTGAAATTTTAACATTTTTCTAAAAACCAAGAGCACTACAAAGCAACAGGAATTGGATTGGTTAAATATAAAGTCTGATTTCAGATTCATAGCATTCGGAACAATAAGATTACTAAAAAGCACAGATAAAAAAAGTACGAGCGAAAGAAATAAAAAAATAATCTTAAAGAAAAAAAGTTAATTTAAAACCAGCCTTGGAAAAATATCTGAAGAACAGATCTAAAGTTGCAGTGTCAACTCCGAATGTAAGCAAAAAAAGAAATCGTTGAGTTAATATATGATAATTTTCCACAACTGAGGGAATAAATGTGACTAAAAAAATTATTACTGAACGAATGGGAAGAACTTGGAGGAGAAAAATGCTGCAAAAGGAACTTTAAAGAAACTGGCTGACAAATATGGTGTCCCTGTATGAACTGTGAGGCGCTGGAAGAGTGAATATTTGAAAAAGAATAAAACGAACGTTCGCAACAAAAAAACGAACGAACGCTGAACGTTCAAATGAACGTGATATTCAAGTAAAAAAAGATATTCTAAGCAATATTCCAAAAGAGGAAGTTATGAGAAAAAAATGAGATTTCAAACGCAACTTATTACAGAAAAAGAAAAAGTGTAAGGGAACTTAGGTTAGAAAAAAACTGAAGAACAAATGGATGACATTCTTTTCAAAAAGTTTATTCTGATTTAGGGATGTGTTAAAGAATATCGAAATATCGAAACGGAACTTAATCATCAGAATGGCTAAAGAAATTTCAAAAGATGATTCGCTAGATGTAAAAAAAGACTTCAAGTAATTGATAAAGCATATATTGCTATAAAAAAATGGGAAATGATTTAATGCGGACTGGTAAGATGTTGATCTGCTTACGAAGTGCTTGAGATTGACAAGCAGCTTTCAGAAGAAGAAATGCAACGTGAAAAAAACTTGAAATCGAGAAATCAAAAAAATAAAAATCTTTTGATGAAGAAGATAAAAAAATAGAAATAGAGTTGGTGGGGATTTAATGAAAATAAGAAGTGAAGTGAACAAACATTTTCAAGAGTTTTTTTGTTAGATCAGGAACAACAAATATTTTTTTATTAGGCGGATACGGAAGTAGTAAATCATATAATGCAGCAGTTAAATTGGTTTTATTAGCTTTGAAAGAAAAAGAAAAAAATATTAGTGGTAAGGCAAATAAGGGATAACTTGAAAGAAAGTTGTTACGCTGATATTCAAGATATTATTTATAGTTTTGGATTGATAAATATTTTTATTTTACAACCACACCGATGAAAAATTACTTGTACTGTAACAGGAACTGAATTCATTTTTTAGAGGATTGGACAATGTTAAGAAAATCAAATCAATAAAAGATATAGATACTATTTGGATAGAAGAGGCAGACGAGATTGACTATAAATCATTCAAAGAACTTAAATCGAGATTGAGAAGTATAAAAAAACAGAAATATATTGATATTGACAACTAATCCTAATGAGTTTGGAGTATGGACGTATAAGTATTTGACAGAAGTACTAAAGAGCATTGGTAAAGACGAAAATAGTCTATATGCTGAACGGATTATGAAAAATAAAGAATGAAGTAAGTCTGAAAAAAAGGGAATGTATTTTTCTGAAAATATATACTTACATCATTCAGTATACACAGACAACAAATTTTTTTGCCCGACAATTTTATAGCAGACTTGGAAACTGAAACAGATGACTATTTAAGAGCAATAAAGACGTTAGGTAGATTCGAAGTGCTGGGGATACATTATTTAGAAATTTACATCATATGGAACAATCAAGAATAGAGAAAATAATTGAAGGTAAATGGAATAGATTTGCTGGATTCGATTTTCGGTTTTTAGCAATTCCCTATAACGCAATAGTGAGAATGGTGATAGACGAGGAACTGAATGACTTGTATATCTATGAGGAATTTTATGACAACCATCTATTAGATCCTGAAATGCTAGAAATGGAAATTATCCAAAAAAATGATAGAAGAAGGCGAAGTTGTATATGCTGATAGCCAAGAACCCTAAGTCAATAGAATTTTTTTAATGTGAATGGACTTTTGATTAATTCGGTAAAAACAACTGATATGAGCAAGGCAGGTGTGAGAAAAAAATACAATCATTCAGAAATATATTTATTGATAAAAATGTATGCCCTAATACATACAGGGAATTAACTGAAATGAAATGGTTTTTATAACAAAGACGGATTAATTGCCAAAAAAACCCTAAAAACTAAAAAAACCTTTTAATATAGATCCGCATACATTTGACGCAATTAAATACGGAATAAGTGAGTATACGCCTTATACTTCCAATAAACATTATTACAAAAACAAGGAGGTGGATAATGAGACTTAATATTTTTTTCAAAAGGATTTTTGGAACACTAGGTCACCAGTTACGTTATCAGAATTTATAAACAATTATTCTCTTGGAGAGGAAGATCCTGAAAAGTTTTTTTGAGCCAGTTGTATAAAAATCCATTTACAAGTTCGGCTATTACAAGAATAAATGAAGCAATAAACAACTTAAAGTGGGGAACATATAAAAAAAGGATATAGCGATAATGTGAAAGATGTAAAAAGCAGTTATGTGTTAAATACATTACAAAAATCCTAATTCTTTACTTAATACAGACCAGTTTATTAATTATTTTTGCTTTGTATTATATTCTGTTTGGGGAACTACTTGTAATGAGAGTTGATTTATTTACAAAAGCTGAATTGATTTTTATTTAAAAAGGTTCTTATCACATTGAATACGATAACGAGAATGTGTTGAATGGAATTAAATCAATAAGAATTAACAGCAAGGAATACAAGGGCGAAGATTTAAAAATGTTTCACTATATAAAAGGTGTGAACATTTACGACAATATCGCCGGAGCAGGACACGGAATAAGCAAAGTGCAATCTTTAACCGCTTTACACAATTACTGGTGTTACATAATGCAATGGAACAACAGCATATTAAAGAATGGCGGTAAGAGAAATCTTATAATCGTTGTTAAAAGGTTTCTGAACGCTTTTAAGAAAAAGGAAATTAAGAACGAAATAGAGCAGAATAGCGGTTCTAGGAATGTAGGGAAAGCACTTATCCTAGATGGAGAGGGTGCAGAAATAAAAGAGGCAGACTTTTCACCACAGGACTTCGATTTTCTTAATGCAATGGACGAGATTCGGAATACTACTGCAGCTGTTATGAATGTACCTAGTATCTTAATTGGGGATAGAACAAACAGCAAGTTTAGCAATTATAAAGAAGCTAAAAAAAGATTTATATACAGAGAACATATTGCCACTTGTTGAACAAATAGCCGAGTATCTTAATAACATTATGAAAGATAAGTTGGAAAGCAACGAATACATAGATTTTGATACAAGTACGATTGGAGTATTGAAAGAGGACAGAAAAGAGAAAATGGCAATGCTTAATAATCTTAGTTATTTAACAATAAATGAGAAGAGAGCAGAGCTTGAATATCCGCCTATTGAAAATGGAGACGATATTTTAATAAGTACATCAATGACATCACTCAAAGAAATGTATGAAGAAGAAAAACCAGTTGAGGAGGAAGACGATGGCGAAGAAGAAGCAGAAAACGAAGAAAGTTAAGTTGACTAACTCACAAAAAAAGATACTTGCTAAAAAGACAGTTGAAAATGCGGAACAGATTGATATTAAAGCAATTTAATAGATTAAGATTAGTTTTTCAAACAATTACGTGGAGAAATTGATGTAAATGAGCAGATGTTTTTAGGGGAATTTGCTTTGGGAAACGTTTAGTAATCGATTGTTTATAGAGCTAAAAAAAGGAATATTTGAAACTGTAAACGAGACATCTAATTTCTTGATTACACATCGTGGAATTGATAAGAAGTTGATCCCAGCGGTTAAGAACAAAACGTTAAAAACATTAAGTAAAAAAAGGTGATAGCTAACAAAGTAACAAATATCACGAAAACTACAAGAGATATTTTGAATAAGATTATAGTTCGTGGGCAAGAAAGGGACAAACATCAGAGACATAGCAAAAAGAAATAACAAAAATAAGAGGAATGGAAAAGAAAAAGGGCAATGATTATTGCTAGAACCGAAACGGCTGCAACTTCAACGACTACATACCATAATGGGTTGGAACAAGCCGGATTAGAAAAAACTTGGTGGCATGTTGGTGGTGGTAAAACTGACAGGGAAACTCATTTGAAATGTGATAAAGAAACAAGAAAGCCAAACGAAAAATTTAGTTGTGGGCTTTTATACCCACATCAGTTAGGAGCACCAGCGAGTGAGATTATAAATTGCCATTGTGAATTGATATAGGAGGTGTAAAGTGGAACAATTTAATAAAAGTGTCAAAATGGTATTGAAACAAGATACTGAAGAAAAAGGAATAATTGAAGGGCAATTGGTAACACATAGTGTTATTGATAGCTACGGAGATTATTTTGATAAAACAGCACTTGATAAAGTGGATAAGGATAAGACTTATTTCTTGTTACATATGCACGACCAGAGTAAGGAAATCGGAACTTTGAAAGTTTATCAAGATGAAATTGGAAATCTTAAATTCTCGGCTAAACTTGATTTGTCAACAGATGAAAACGGCAACGCTTTAAATTTAGACGCTCAAAAAGTTTATTCGATGATGAAGAATAATGGGGCGAACTATGAAATGTCTGTTGGTGGATTCTTAAAACAAAGAGAGTTTGGAAAAGTTCAGACAGATAAAGGCGAAGTAAACGCTAGAATAATCAAGGAGTTTGAAGTAATTGAGGGTAGTGTAGTTTTAAAAAGGTGCAGTACCTGGAGCGACTGTGCAAACAGTAAAAAGGCAATAATAATATAAATAAAAAAATAAAGGAGATAATAATATGCCAAAAAAATATTGAAGATTTAGAAAAGGAATGAATCAAAACACAGAGAATATTAAAAAAAGCAAATGAAGATTTAGCAGCAGCATTGAAAAAGAATGGAGAGTTGGAAGACAAAATCAACAAGGCTAATGAAGAGATTGAAAATATGGGTAAAGCATTAGATGAAGTTATGAAAAAAGGTGTGGCAAATCCTGAAATAGAAGAGAAAAAAGCGAACGCTGCTTTTGAAAAATATTTGAGAACTGGAAACAAAGAAATTGAGGGATTAGAAAAAGCCGCAATAGGTACAGGACAGGCAACTGTATTGATACCGACAATCTTGTCGCACGAGATTCTGAAAGAAACAAAGGAAACATCAAATTTTCTGATGAAAGGTAAATTTTATACAGGAAGTGGAGATTATATTAAAATCCCAGTTAGAAATGAAATTACAGGTGCTAACCAAATTGTAAAAGAGGGGCAAGGAAATACTCAAGACGGTACACTTGGATATACTCACATTGAATTAAGAGCAGGATACAGACAGGTAAGATACCCAATTACCGATGAATTGGTACAGGATAGTGCATTTGATATGGTTGGAGAACTTAAAGAAGCAATATCAGAAGAATTCGGGCAAACATTGTCTGAATTAACTGTAAAAGGACCATATAACGCTTCAACAGAACAATTTATTGAGGGATTTTTAACAAATGCAACAGTAACTGGTGCAGCTATTACAACAGCGACAGTTAAAAAAGTAACAGCTGATGACTTAGTTAAACTAGAAACAGGAATGAAAGCAAGCTATAGAAAAGGATCAGCTTACTATGTTTCGCCTAAACTTTACGAGGAAATGAAGTTATGGAAAGACGGTGATGGCAGATATTTGTGGATGAACATTCTTGAAGGTGCAACAATGAAATTTAATGGTTATCCAGTATATGTCGAAGAATTTTTAGAAGACATAGACACAGGAAAATATCCGGCAGTATTCTGTGATTTTGGAAAAGGTTATGCTTACTATCAAAAAAACGGGTTTGAACAAGAACTGAACAGAAAAGTAAATGAGAGAATAACTGAATACTACACAAGAATAAGAATAGGTGGAGGAGTAATTAGACCTAAAGCATTTTCTGTACTAAAAAGTAAAAATAGGGGTGGTTTTAAATGCTTATTACTGTCGAAGACTATAAAAGGATAACAGGCAAGACCTTAGCTGATGAAGAATTGGCTAAGGTTGAAACCTTGCTTTGGTATCGCAATTAGTCAAATTGAAAAATATAACTGGATATAAATTAGAAGTTGAAACGTTTACAGAGGATTATGATTATAACAAACGGATTTACTTTAAATAAACGTCCAGTTGCTGAAATTGTAAGTATTAATTCTGATGATGAATATAAAAGTCGTGGGAATTATATTGAGTTTGTTAATTTTTAGTAATTGTCCTTGCAATACAAAAAGAAAAAGAAATTGAAGTAACTTATAAAGCTGGATATGATGAACTGCCGACTGGCTGAAATATGAAATATCTATGCTTATGAATGATTTTTATAAACAGTATGGATGAAGAGGCTGGCAAGTATAAAACTTATAAGATTGACGATATTTCTTATTCATTCGTGGATTTTGCAAGTAACAAAAGAGAAAAAATTGAAAGTATCGTGAGGCGGATATATGGCTGAAATTGTATATGAATTAGAAGGATTAGAAAAACTTGATAAGGAACTGAAGTATTTGAGTTCTCATGCTGTTAAAGTTGGAGTTTTAGGAGATGGGAGTAATAATGGCGTCTCGGTTCAAGATTATGCTATTTTCAACGAATATGGCACAAGCCGTGGTATTCCGCCGAGACCTTTTTTCAGACTTTCTGTAGATACTGCAAATGCACAGAATGAGATAAAAGAATATATGAAAAGTCAAGTTGAACAAATTATTCAGGGTGGAATGACTGGGCAACAGGCTTATGAAAATCTAGGAACATTTGTAGTTCAAAAAATCAAAAAAACAATAGCAAGCGGGAACTTTACAGCACTTAATCCGCAAACTATAAAGAAAAAAGGACACAGTAAACCACTTATGGACACTCATTCACTATATAATTCAATTAATTATGAGATTGTAGGTGTATAAAATGGCACATAAAAACATTTATTCCAAAAAGATTTTTTTAGTAAATGCAAAATATCAAAAAGAACAAGCAAGTGGATTAATTCGGAACTGGTTGAAGTTGATGAAAGTATAGATTTTGAGGGAGCAGTATTTAATCTTAATAGGCAGGACATAAGTATGCTTGTGGAACAAGGGATACAAGTGACTTTAGATACTAAAAAAATATACTGTTATATTGATATCGACTTGAAAAATAAAATTGAATTTGAGGGAAATGACTATATTGTAACAACAGCAAAAAAACTATATGAAACACGATAAACTTAGAATTTATTATATTGAAAGGGTGCAAGAATGAAAAATGAAATATTGAGAAAATTGTTAGCCAGTTTCGTAGATTTCCAAGTTATTCGTGATAATTATGTAGCTAAAAAGCCAGCAGAATGTGCTGTTATGCATACAATAAGTCTTAACAAGTCGGTATACAGTGCATATAGAACTGTCGAAAAGACAGATACACAGATTAGGGAAAAAGGCTTTTGAGATTAGTTATCGCTTATTTACAATTTGATTTTTTTATGCTCCAACACAGGCAAGGGCGGAAGAAATGGCTAGTGAATTGCTTGAGGTTATAGTATTTAAGAAAAGATATGACTTAGTTAGGAACGGATTCGGATTAAGTGATGACGAGATAGAAATAAAAGATTTAACTTTTCTTGAGGGCAGTCAATACATTTACAGATTTAGTTTTGATGTAGAAATGAATTGGCGAGAATCAAGTGAAAGAGTAAGAGATTTAATAAAAGATGTGGAAGTGAAAACGGAGGTAGAGAATGGCTAAGAAAATAAAAGTAACGGTAATAAGACCAACGAAGCCTTTTATTACTAGGTGATTTTTGGGAAAGTCTTATTTTTAACCAAAGAGGCGGATAAGCCTTATAAGAAATACACAAAATTGGATGATGTTAAAACGGATTTTGGGGCTAACTCTAAAATGTATAAAGGTGTGGAAATATTTTTGTCACAAGAGGATAGTGACGGGAATGTAATTCAGCCAGATGTTTGGTATTGTGCAAGTAAAGCAACGCCGAACGAAGAATTTTTAGATAGTTTACCAACTGGCGATTTTTACGGTGTGATTGTAGATTTTTTTATGATGAAGAATTTACAAAAAGCATTGGCTAAAATGGCTAACTAGAAATGTTAAGTTTGCAATTGTAGCTAATTCGACAGCAGAGAATAACAAATTAAAAGAAAGCGTGAGAATATATTTTATGGCAGGGAAAGCTGAAGGTGGAAACTTGGATATATTTGGATTACCAGCTTATACATTTGCTCAAGGAATCAATGGGCGTTGGAGTGACAGAAGAATATTAGGAGTAGATCCGTCGGCTAAAACTTTGACAGAAGAAAGTGATAATGAAGAAGGCAATATTAATTACACTAGAAATTTTGTTGGATACAATGCTGTAACAAGCGGTTCGTGGTGTGCTGATGGTGTAAGACATGCAGACCAGACTATTAAAATAGATGCGATTGTGCATAATATTGAAACTAATTTAGCTAGAATGTTAATTGAAGAAAAGAATACAACAATGGATGGCGAAGGTATTCCAAAAGTTGAAGCATTATTGAATAGAGTAATGTTAGCAATGGGGAAACAAGGAGCAGTTGCTAAGAATAATAACGGCGAATACTTGTTTAAAGTTACAGTTCCAAGTATTGAAGATACTTCGGCACAGACAGGATTGACTGTAGACGATTACATCAATCGTACACTTAGAAATGTAAAAAAATTGATTTTTACAATCAGTACAGAAATAGAAAAAAATTGAAGTTACTTTTGGTTTGGCATGACGAACCATTGACAGCATAGGAGGTAGAAAAATGGGAAATAATTTTTTTAGAAAAAAATCAATTGATTTAAGCAAAGTTGATTTAATCATTACATTTCCAGTATTAGGGACTTATATGATTAAAGAGGCTAAAGAAATAGAAAAATAATCCGACGGAAGATTCTCATACAATGGGAGACCCTGACATAAAAAGGGAATGTTCCAACAATTCAGACGAGAGTCACAAAAAGAGAAATTAAATTAACAACAATAAAAAGGCTCTGACGATGATATTTTCTTGACAAAATGTAATGCTAACCCAAACGGAGTTTTTAGGTACTCTGACATATATAGATAATTCAGGGATGAATAAAATTGTTGGAAATGGACAAGGTGTTTCTATCCAAAAAGGTGGAGAGAGAAAAACAACACCAAAGACGTTGAAATTGAGTATACAATTCAATGTGCAAAATATGACGAGAAAGTTTAGGAGGATATAAAAAAATGGCGAATAAAGAAAATGAAAAAAATAGAAGAAAAAGAACAAGAAAAATAATGTCTTTATCGATAATCTAGGAAGGTTAAATATTAAGGGACAAGAGATATATATAGATTCGGAAGGAACTTTAAAAGAATTTGATTTTAGATTAACTAAGCCGCAAAATTATCAAGTTTACACAAATGCTTTTGACAAAATTTTTAACAGATAAGGATATTCTGTATTTGCAGCAACAATATTGCCGAAAAATGGTTGAAAAGCCAAATGAAGCTAGGAAAATTAGTTTCTTTTGAATACGATGAAGAGGCATTGGTTGAGCTGATAATGGTGATTCTTGATTATATGGGTAAGTACAAAGAGAGCAAGAAAAGAAAATTAAACATGACCTTGAAATAGCTAGTGAGCAGTACGAAGACCCAATGATTAAAATGAAATGGGAGTTTATTGTGAAAAAGAAAATAAAAGACCCAAACGTTGTCCTGGATATGGATAACGTTCGGTTTTTCCAATGGTGTAGAGCAATAATGGATTTTTGAAGAAAAGGAGAGATAAAATGGCTGGTGGAAATAAATTAGAATTATTGTTAAGTGTAAAAAGCCGAAGACAGTCCTTTAAATAAAAATAAAAATCTAAAAATGCAATCTTTTGTTGCCAGCCGCTTCCAAATTAGAGGAGAAAATATCTAAAATTGGAAACAAGGTTGGTGGTTCGGCGTTTGAAAAGTTAAAAAAACTAAAATGGCTAGTTTAATACCCTAACATATCACAATTACAAAAGCAAAATTCAAAAATTTTAAATTTGAAAAATCTTACTAACGGATTGATAAATGGGGTTGAAAGAATACCATTGGTTGGTAAAAGAGCAGCGTCAGGACTGGATGCAATTCGTGACAAATTTAATAGTTTAAAAGGAGTGGGTGGCTCATTAGGCAATCTTTTTCCGAAGTAAGGAAAAAAATAAAAGGAGCATTTAAGCCTGAAAATCTTAAGAATTTTGGTTCAAAATTAAAAGAAATCGGTAGCAAAATAACAGGAATAATAGGGAAACTCGGTGGATTGCTTGGGAAATTAGGAGCAATCGGAGGGATTGCTGGAGGTCTTAGTTTCGCAGGATTAGCAAAAGCTTCTGATGAAAATTCATTGAGAAATTCAAGGCTTGGAATGGTCACTAACGATGTTGCCGGTTTAAAACAAAAAACATTTGCAGCATCTCAACAGAGTGGGGCAGATTACGGGCAACAACTTGACTCAATCGCCAAATTAAAAATGCTTACAAAAGGATTATTTAATGACGCGGAAGCAGTTAAATTTACAAGTACATTAGACAAAGCTTTTAAGGTATCAGGAACATCAGCAGGAGAGGCTAGTGCGGCAATGTATCAATTAAATCAAGCTATGACATCTGGTAAGTTGCAAGGTGATGAGTTTCGTTCAGTAATGGAAAACGCTCCAATACTGGCTCAAAAAATAGCAGAGTCAATGGGAGTATCTATGGCACAACTTAAAAAATTAGGTTCTGAAGGTAAAATTACTTCTGATGTAATTAAAAACGCAGTGTTAGGAAGTGCTGACGACATAGAGGCAAAGTATAATCAAATGCCTTTTGACGTTTGGAAAAGTTTGGCAACAAGCTCAAAATGCGGGGCAACAAGCTATGGATGGAATGCTTACAAAAGTAAATAGTTTATTAAATACACCTATGGGTCAAAAAATGGCTCAAGATGTTCAAAAAGCATTTTCAGGAATGGCAACAATGGCTGATGGTGCATTAGATGGGATCGTTAATATTCTTGGTAAATTGAATTTTGCTCCGTTATTAGAACCTTTAAAAAGGCATAGGTCAGACTTTTATCACAAGCATTTAGTGGAATTGGTGGAGAAGGACTTACAAATGGAATTGCTAATTGGCTAAACGGAATTATTAGTTTAGCTGGTCAAGTTGCAAGTGTTTTTGGACAAATGCTCAATGGAATTAATTTTGGTCAGATAAACCAAATATTTGGGGATATTTTCAATGCTTTTAATTCATTTTGGAGTTCTCTCGATTTAGGAAGTATTGGGAATATGTTTGCAATGGCGTTTGGTCAAATCATGCAAGTGATTTCCATGTTGTCACCAGCTCTTGCACCAATAATGCAAATATTTGCGGTAATTGTTAATTTAGCCGTGCAAATAGGGACGGCTTTAATTCCAGTTATTGGGATTGTGTTACAAATAGGGGCAGTGTTAATAGCTACAATTGTCCCAGTTGCTCAAGTAATAATTGGAGTATTTGCTGGAGTAGTTGGAACAATAGTTGGAGTGTTCTCAGCAATAATTGGAGTTGTTGCTAGTGTTATGGGGGCTGTGTTATCTGTTATTTCAGGAGTAATCAATTCAATAGGTGCGGTTGTAAATAGGATTGCTGTTTTTTTTACTCAAGGATTTAATAAAGCGAAGAGTATTGCACAAGGAGTAATTAATGCAATTAAAGGTTTTTTTGACGGATTAGCCGGAAAAGTAAGTGAAATCGCTGGTAAAATCGCCGGAATGTTTAAAGTCAAACCGCCGTCTTGGTTAGGATTTTTAGGTGGTGGAAAAGGTAGATATATAGGAGATAAATCTTGGGAAGGTGGACCAGTTACCGTTGCAGAAAAAGGAGCGGAAATGATTAGGTTGCCAAGTGGTCAACAATTTTTGGCTAACGAAGAAATGACTATGAATTTACCTCAAGGTACAAGAATATCTACGGCAGAATCAACTAGAAGGATGATGAGAGACCAGTTTGGTGGTTCATCAAAATCATTAATTAATAAGAATTCTAGTTCTTCTTCAGGGAAAAGCAATGGTGGAAATAACCAGTATACTTTTTCTCCGACGGTTGTTATTGAAAATTCTGGTGGAGATAGCAAGGATTTAGTTAGAAAAGTGGAAGAAATAATGAGAAGATTTTTTGAAGAGAAATTCATAGCGATGGGAGGTTAGGCGATGGATTTTAGCAGTTTGAATGTGACAAAAGAAAAAATAAAAGGCAATGCTTTTGGTAATGCAGCTTATAAAAAAGCTAAGAGTGCAGGTTTTAGCATGGGACTGAATAGTTTTTTAGGAACAGCTGGGGCAACCGTTTATGGTGTTGCTCTAGCTTACTCTTCTGAGATAAACAAGTTTTTTGGAGACAGATTTGGATTTACACTTTTTGAAGAAGCTGAAAGATGTAAGATTAATGATATAGCACTCGAATGGGTGCAGATTAAAAGCGACGAAAGAAGTAGCAGTGTTAAAACACATTCGTTAGAAGATAGAGATAACACACTAATAAGTAGTAATGTTTCGCACAGTAACAGAAAATATAGTATTTCTGTCATTTTAAGCGATTTAGTTACTAAAAATGCTGAGAGTATTTATGAGCAAATAGTAGAATTGTGGCAAAAGAAGGCTTTGTGTACTATTTCGACTGTTGAAACAATAGAAGATATGATAATAACAAAAGTTTCAAGAAGTTACAAAACACAATCAGCATTAGAATTTGAAATTGATTTTTGAAGTGCTGGAATTTGCTTATTTAATGAGAAAGGGTGACATATTAGGAACGGAGCTGACAACATTAAGAGAGGAACAAAAAAACAGGAATTGCTGGAACAAAAACAAGTAATATTGAATATAAGGGGTTTTTAAAATGAGAATAGAAATAGATAAAAAAATAAAATACCTTATATTTTTTTACTTTTTAAAAAGCGGAAGCGAGGTATATTTGTTAAGAATAAAACATTTTTAAAAGTAACAATCGTATTTATATTGATGTTATGAATGAAGACGGTGAACTGTTATTAGAAAATGAAAAACTTGTATATGGTCGACCGATCGGCTGGTTTATAGCAAAAAGATGAAAAATAATAACATTAATAATGAATTTTTAAATTGTTACATTGTTCCACTTAGTTTTGACAAAAAAAGAAGTCCCAATCACTTTCGAGAATTTCTGTGAAACTATTTTTTTAGAATATTTTTGACATATTTAATTTGGGAGGGAAAAATGTTTAATAAATTATTTTTTGGAACGAACTGAAATAAAAAAATACAAACAAGTGAAGGTGACTTAAATTTCATTTTTCCAAAAGATTATAATTTAACTGATCCAAGTGTTATAAATGGCGTCGAAATAAAATGGACTTATAAATCAGTAAATGAAGAACCGAATGAGTTTGACATTGAAATAAAAGGATTGACAAATACCACTATCGCAAAAATTAAATTAAAGGATAGTGTGAGACTTGTGGCAGGGTACGGAACAGACATAGGTGAAGTTGCCAGCGGCATTATTACTAGAAAAGAAGTTGATAACAGAATCTTAAAACTGAAATGTCGTGAAGTTCCAGCAGACTTTAAGAAATTAGTTAGTGCTGCTTATGCTCCAAATACGACAGCAAGTACAATAATTAATGACTTGGCAAGCAAATGTGGTTTTACTGTTAAACAATGCGAACTAAAGAATGATAAAGTTTATAGCATTGGAGAAAGTATATTAGGCAGCGGATTGTATGAAATAGGTCAAATCGTAAAAGATTGTGATAGTCAAATGACAACGAAAAATGATTTTATTTATATATATCACAACGAAATTAATACTGAAAAAGTTATCAAATTAAGCTATCAAAGTGGACTTTTAGAAGAACCTAAGCCACAAAATGTTGAAGAAATCAGTTACAAAGTGGAAAAACGAAGGAAAGTAAAGGCAAAAAAAGGAAGTAAAAACATCAAAAAGGTGGGAAAAAAAGTGGCAAAACAGCAACAAAAAGCAAGTAAAAACAGCAAAAAAATCAAAAAAATAATAAAAGTGCAACTAAGAACTCAAAAAAACAATACTCAAACAAAAAGTCTGATAAAAAAAGAAAAAAAGAAGAGTTGAAATACGACTATGAAGTCAAGTGTTTATTAATTTATTATTTGAAAAAAAAGGCGATTTAATTGAATTAATACAATGAAATCTCAACAATGTGTCAAATTGTTGAAATCAGTGATATTAGTGATTTTAAAATGACTTTAAAAGTGAGAGTTGTAAATAACGATTCGGACGTTAAGAAAAATAATGCAGAAATTAAAAAGATTGAAAAAGAAGAAAATAAAAAGGAAAAAGTTACTCAAGTCAAGAGAAGTAAAGGAAAAGGTAGAAGAAAAATGATGGAAGAATATGTGAAAGCAATGCTTGGGAAAAATAGATACATCTTTGATTGCTAAAATAACAAAAAGTACACGGAAATGGATTTGTGGATGTTGAGCCAATGGCAGAGTTCCAAGATGTTAAATTGCCGCCTATTTTTGCATGTTCCGATGTGCCAGCTAGGGAATAAAAATTTTAATTTTAAAGTTAAATTTAAAGCTGGTGATGTAGTTCCGATTTTAATTTTAAGTCGAGACGCCAGTGGATACATTACAAAAGAAAGCACAACAGCAAATACAAATAAAAGGCATAATCTTACAAATGCTATTGCTTTGCCTTTTTATATTCCAACTGATGTAAACCCCTGACACAGAGCCAAATTCGATAGGAATAAACGGAAATATAAAAATGGAAGGCAACATCAAAACTGGGAATATAGAAAGTGGAGAAATTAAAGCAAAAACAGTTGATACAGAGGGCGGAACAAGTAAAGGTGGAGTTCCTTATATTCATCCGTAAAGGAGTGTGATTTATGGACATAAAATTGAATAATGCAACTGGGGAATTATATGTTGAAAATAGCGATGTGCAATTTTTTAAAGCGAAAGAAAAAAATATTTTTGAAGTGATACAGCAAATTGTTTTAATGTTACATGTTCGTGAAGGAGAACTCGAATACGACACTAAATATGGATTAAATTTTTGAAAAAGTTATTTGGAACTCACGGAAATGAAAATGAAGTATTAGAACATATTAGAGATAAGATATTGAATAATTTTAGGGACTATTTAAGTAGATGCTATGTTGAAGTATATGAGTACGAGAATAGGCATTTAAAAGTTAATATCGGTATTATTTTTTTAATGATAACGGAAAAACTTTAATGAAAGGAGTTGGGATAGGTTGGCGAGAATAAAAGTTAATACAGTTCAAGACAATATGAATATTCTAAATAATGAATTAAAAAAACATTGCTAAAAGCTGATTATTCTAATGACAAGCGGAGCGCTTTGGTATATGCTGATGTATCCAGTTGCTAGACTTTTAAGAGAGAAAATGGAACGGCAACAGATTCAAGCTGACAAAATGAATTTACTTAATTGTGAAGGAATTGAAATAGATGAGCATTTAGCAAATAGTCCGTTTTTCTTTAAGAGAAAGCAAGAAAGCCATGCAACTGTCAAAATTGAATTGATTGGTGGACTCAATGTAGATCTTGAAAAAGGTGATGTAATTCTTGAAGCAAATGATGGGACGAGATACACACTTAACGAAAGTGGAACACTGAACAATAAAACTACTTTTGAGTTTGTTTGTGATACTGCAGGTGAACAAGGTAACAAAGAAGTGGGAAGTATTATTAAACTAATCAAAGTTGTAAATGGTGTTTATGATTTTTAAGCAAAATGAGATCGCAGCTGGTGGACAGGGGCAAGAAAGCGATAACGAATATATAGAACGTTGGTTTTTAAGTCGTAATGAAAGTGAATGGAATTTGGACGGAATTAGAGCGGAAGTATTAAAACAGGAAGGTGTTAAATCTGTTTATGCTGACGAGAATAAGGAGATGACGACTGATGAACGAGGTATTGAAGGGAAATCGATTGTATTAATTATTGACGGTGGAAGAAATGAAGATATTGCTAATGCAATATGGAGAAAGAAAGACCACGCAATCAAAAACAATAGGAGATACAAAAGTGATTGTTAAAGATAGTCAAGGAATTGACAGGGAGATTTCGTTTTTTTAGACCACACAAAAGAGAAGTTTTTAATAAATATAGAATTTACAGCAACTAAGGACAGTAACATTTTATTAGATAATTTAAAAGAAATTGTAAAAGAATATTTGAAAAATACAGAAGTTGGAGATTATGTCACATCGTATAAAATGTGAGGCTGAATACATCTGAGAGATTTATTCGGCTGATAGATTATTAAATATAGATGTTACATTTAAATTTAAAAATGAACCATCTAGCAAATTTGAAAAAGTTTTTAAAACTAGGATTTAATGAGGTGGCGGAGTATGCAGAGTAATTTTGATTATATGATGTCGAAATGTCCTTGGTGGCTTAAAAAGAATGATAACGTACAAGCATTTTATAGAGCGATATCAAAATTATTTGATGAAGTTGATAAGACTTATAATTTATTGGAAAAACAGCATTTGGTAGATTATGCGGATGGAGATTTTTTTAGACGATGTAGGTGCCAAATTCGAAGTTCAAAGGCATGGTCAAGATGATGAAAGATACAGGAATCGTATCAGATTAGAGATGATGAGATATAAATTAGTTCCAAACATCGAAACATTATACAAAAATTGGGCAAATGTTTACAGGAATAGCACCAACTATTGATTTTTAATGAGAATAATGAACCTGCTCAATACAAAGTTACATTTTTGAGTGGAGAAAATTTTAATTTTTAGTCTAGTAGATGAACTTAATTTAGAAAAATATTGTTGGTGGAGGAATTAAAATTAATACTCAAAAAAATATTTGGATAATTATAATGTTGGAATGAGATTTGGAGACAGGCATTTGTCGGAAGAAAAAAATTAAGAATTATATAAAAAGAAATCCGATTAATATTACAAAGTAGAGGGAGGAATTTATGGCTAAACTTACAAAAATTTAAAGAACATCAAGTTGAATATCCATCGCATTATCGTGTAAGGAACAAACAACAAGAGGAGACGCTGAGATAAAGGTAATAACACCTGAATTCGGGAAAATCCGTGTGCAAGGTACTGCAGAAAAAGAAGAAATCTATAATGGATTGCAATTAGGAGTGTACATACATTACATGCAACAAAAAAACAACTGATTTAGGGATAGATTATTATGTTTGTGAACTTGATGGACTTGATGAATTTGGATTAAATAAAGATTTAAAAATAAGACTTACAGTTGATAGCGAAAATAAAAAAATGATAATCCAAAATTACGATTAAATAGAAATGATTATGTTTTTGTTGAAAGAATTTAACGAGCAAATAGAAATTGTTGGAATTAACGATTTAAAAGCAAAAATAAAACATATGAATTAACATACAATGGTACACAATTTGTAATAATAAACATTTTTAAATTATGCAACAGAACAAAAAAATGGAATAGCCAAAATCTATTCTGAAACAGAATCTGAAAGTACAGCAGAAAAAGTTAAAGAAGTAGTCAAGGCAGGAAACGGAGATACACAGGAAGTAGTAAATGAAAGACTAACAGGAGAAACTGTATGGAGCAAGTTGATTAAAACGTTAGATCATACAAAAATTTTGAGCGTTAGAGGATTGGTAAAAATCTTAAGCAAATTTTTAAAGCCTGCAACCGAAAATGAATATGGACTCGTCAATTTCCAAACGATTAAACAAGTGTCACCTAAGCCTGATCTTAGTCCGTATCTTAAGTATGATAGATCATTTATACATAAAAAAATAATTTGGTTATCAATGGGCAAGATAAATGGATAAGATGTAATGACAGTCAAGTATGGGTACCTAATACCTTACATATGTATACTAGTGATAATGAATCATCTTATGTTGGGTCTTATCACCTAAATGGTGGTCGTGCATATTACAAAGTGCCTAACAGGAATGGTGGAAATTGGTGTGAAATAATGGATAATCACGATATGGCAGTTAGGGATAACAGGATGAATGATATGGATGCAGATAGAAGAAATCTATGGGGAAGAGCTCACAATGCTTGGGATAAAGCAAATGACGCTCAAGTCAATAGAATTTATGAAATAAGATTAGCTGGGTATATAACGTTACCTTTCAAACAAATACCGACTGAGCGAAATGGGTATGTAGTTACTGGAATCTGGAACGATGATAACGATATAGATGATAGAGATTTTATACAAATGAGAATATTGCAATTTACAGAAATGGGCAATGGTTAAATGCTTATTTTGCATAAATAAAAATTAGAAAAGAGGTAAAAATGAAAAAATTTATAGTAGATAAAATAAAAAAATAATAGAAGACAAGGATTTCAAATATATTGGGATATACGATGAAAAGGATAATGACTGGTATAAAGAACATTTGATTCAGAAACTTTAAAAGTAATGTATAACAAAGATAGTCTTTTGGTATTGAGCACAAGTAAAGATGTTTCAGTATTAGCACCAACAATGGTTGGAGATGTAGTGGAAGAAATAGAATATCAGGAAGTAAAAGTAAATCCAAATTTATATTTCATCAATGGAAAAGTTGTAGAATTACAGAATTATGAAACTATAAAAAAATGGTGAAATTGTATTTAATCGAGACAAACGAATAGAAGAAATAAAAAAAGAATTATACGATTTAAGAGTTGAGCGTGATATTGCACCGTTTGAATTTGAAATTGATGGTGTGACATATTTGCAAAAATAACAGGAGTATAGATCAATCAAATTTAACAAGAATTGTCGTAATGTGCCAAGCATTGAAGAAAAACAACTTTTGAGAATTGGAAATTTTATACAAAAAGAAAACAGTGAGAAATACGTAAATTTAACTATACAAGATATGATGAAAATGGCAAAACATAATGCAAGAACAGACTACTAAATCAATGGCTGCAGAAACATTTTTGACTCATCGTTTGGAAAAATCTAACTGACGAGGAATTAAAAAAATATAATGCAAAAGAAGAATATGAAAAAGCATATAAAAAAATATGTAGAGGGAGGAATTATGGAATTAGAAAAAGACAAGCTATATATATGTTTCCACAAGCCCAAGAGACTGATAGGGCATTTGATAGCATTGTGGACGTTTGGAAAATATTCGCATGCTGAATTTATTTACAATGGTCAAGTTTTTTTGTCTAATCCTGGTGGAGTTAGAACAAGGAAATTTGAGTTTCAAAAGAATATGGATATTTATGAGTTAGATAGTAATATTGATGCGAAAGATATTATTGAGTTTTTTAAAACAGCACAAGGCAAAGGATACGACTATCTAGGAATTTTAGGACAGTTTTTTTATGCTAATAAGGTACAAGATGACGATAGATATTTTTGCAGTGAGTTTTGTTTAAATGCAATAGATTATGCTTTACAATTTACGTTGACTTATAAAGGTAAATCGTTAAAAAGATAGGGTTGGTTATCAGTTCAATCCATCTAAACTATTTAAGTATTTAAAAAAATATGGAATTAATTAAAGAAAAAGGAAGTGGCATAGATGAACGACAGATTTAACAAATTTTTTTAGATTATATCTTTAAAGTTGAAGGCGGTTATACTAATGATAAAAAAATGATAAAGGTGGAGCAACAAATTTTGGAATAACACACGAAGACGCTAAAACATATCTAGGGTATATAGGAGATATGAGGAAATTTAAAAAAATCGGATGCCGAAAAAAATTTATGAAAAAAATATACTACAAGGGGAATCATCTTGACAAAATAGTAAGTGATAAAATAGCTCTTTCAATTTTTGACTGGATTGTAAATAGTGGAAAAAAACAGGAAAGAAGAAAGCTCAGATTGTAGCAAATAAATTTGGTTCAAATTTAACTGTAGATGGAATAATTGGACCCAAGACAGTTGAAGCTATTAATAAAATAAATCCTGAAACTTTTTTTGAAAGAATATCATGAAATACAAAAGAAATTTTTATAAATATTTAGTAAGTAAGGATAAAAACACAACAAGATTTTTTTGACTGGATGGTTGAATCGTGTTGATAGAAAAGAAAAAAATATTTAAAGGAGATGATATAAATGAAAGTAATATTGAATGTAGGACATGGTGGAGCGAAAAAGATCCAGGAGCGTGTGGAAATGGTTTTGAGGAACACGCTTGGAATAAGGATTTTGTGGAAAAACTATGTAAAAAAAGAATGTGAAAAATCAAGGTGTAGAGTATGTTGTAGTTTATCAAGAATACTATTCTACTTTGTCACAAAAAGATAAAATGGACTTGCAAATAAAGGAGATGTGACACTATCATTTCATTTAAATGCAGCTGATAAAACAGCTTCAGGTGCTGAAATGTTATATTGGCACAACTCAAAAAGAAGTAAGGAACTTGCGGAATTTTTACAGGAAGCTAATATTAAAGCAACACATTTGAAAGATAGAAAAATCTTGCCTCGTAATTATGAAGACAGAGGGCAACTCTTTTGAGAAAAAAACTTCAACGCCTTGTGTCATAGTTGAAAGCGGATTTATAACAAATTCAGAAGACATGGAAAAATTGGAAGCAACCAAAAAGGAGCTTGCAAAATATTATGTAGCAGCAGTAAAGAATTATTGGAAAAACAATTAAAAAAATGGCTTTATTACAAGCCGTATAAGAATGTCAAAAAGATTTTTTTGATAGAAAGGTTGCCTAGTGAGTTAAAATTGACTGTAGGGCTTGCTAGGTGGCTTAGAATGGATATTAAGAAAGATAAGGAAAAAGGGAGCAATAAAAATGAACGATTATAAATCAAGATTAAGAAAAAGAACTGGAAGATTTGAATTTTAAAATCGAAAAAAATTGAATAACTTCATTGAAAAAAATGATATTTTTTTAAAACAATAGATTCGGAAGGACAAGAATTGTTAAAAGAACAAAGGGAAATAATGACTAAATATGCAAACATTTTAAGAAAAAGAATAAAATAGGAGATGATAAAAATGGATAAACAGTTACAAGTAATTTTAATAGGAATGCTGGTAGATTTTACCGTAAAAGAAGTACTAGAAAAAGGAAATAATTTTTGGAGCTAAAAAGGAATAGAAAAACTGGAAGCTGTTAAGAATAACTTTTTTTGGGAAGTTTAAGGATTTTATAAAAAAAGCGCAAGAGATAAACAATCCATATATTCCTGATGACATTGAGAGATTTACTGAGGATTTATTACTAAAGGGTGCTGAAACACTTGAAAAACTGTAAATGTAGATGAAATAATACATAAAAATACTTGGAGAAGAAAAAAACAGCAATAGGAATATAAGGAGCATAATCACGATAGAGGATTTGAAGGTAATAATAGACAATCACGGACTTTTTTTCTTATACTTTTCTTTTCAGGAGTGCTGTTTGGCGTAGTTGCACAGAAAATGATAGATAACCAACCAGTAAAACCGTACATTAAGCGTATAGCCGTTGCTGGAATGACAATGGCTATTGCTCTGTCCCTCAATAAGGTGGTGGGACATTTCAATGCGGGTTTTCTGTACCCTTTGGAGTCCTGTGCTGGGATTTTTTGGGGAAGCTGTAATGGAAACGATCAATCAGAAAAGATACGGAATCAGCAAAGGATTTTTGGAACTAATGTTGGAAAAGTTCGGATTTGTCAAGAAGAAGGATGATAAAGATGAAAATATATCACAGAAGTAGGAAGTTTGCAATCGTAATGTTTGCATTGATATTTTTAAATTCTGAAATCACGCTAAAATTAAGAGGTTATCAAAGAAGACAGAATCTGAATTTATTGCGGAACGAGTTGAAGAGTGAAAGCAAAAAAAGAAATATTTGATTCAATAGAAGAAAAAAATCGAAAAACGGAAGATTTAATACTCTGATAAGTACAAACTTTGTCGCTTTAATGATAACTGTTGGATTCGACAGATTCGGAGTATTTGAAGAAAGTGATGAAACTATAAAAGAAAATAAGAAAAACTTGTGAAAATATTTTTTTGTAAGTTATTAGGATAGCCGAAATGGCTATCTTTTTTTGTGATTAAAAAAAGTTGCTATATTTTTAAAAAAATAAAGTAAAAAAACACAAAAAAATATTTGATATTTTTGAATTTTTTTAGGGTATAATTGTAATAGATAAACGATACAATGTCAAAATTTTTTTGTTGCACTTTTTGCAATAAAAATGATAACATATGTAACATATCACAGTGAGGAGGAATTATGAAACCATATAAGGATACTAGAATTGCTTTTAGAGAAAAAAATCTGAAGAATTTAAAAATGCAGGAAACGTATTAATGGCATTAGATAATCCTCATTGTAATTCAGCAGTAGGAAGATACTACTATGCCATTTATATAAGAATAATGCAATTAACAAGAGTTTTTAAATAAAGTAAAAAAAATATAGGAGATAAAAAAAGGATTCGCACCGATATACAATCAGAATGTTTAACAAAACATTGCAGCAAGACATAATACCTAAAAATGATAAAAAAAGATATGCAAGAAAAAGCACTTTTTATTAGTAGGAAGATTAGAAAAATGTTCTGATTACAGGTTAAAGGCTGATTATAAAGATGATTTTTTTAGAAGTTAATAATGTGAATTATTTAAAAAAAGACTTTAGATATTTTTTTGATAAAAATTTATGATGAAATTCTTGAAATAATGGATGTAGAAAGTAATGAAGAATAAAAGGTAGGTGTAGAAATGAAAAAAATGAAGAAATAAAATTTGGTGCTAAAAAAATACTGAAGAAGCTATCTGAAACTTATAATGATTTAGGGGCTTTTGTATTTTTATAACGATGAATTTGAACAATATGAACTGGTTATAAACTCGGTTTACGAAGAAAATGATGAATTCGTAAAAAAACATTAAAACAAACTTTTGATTTCTGAAATTATTTCAAAAATGTATCTGTATTCTTATTTTTACTGATGAATTTGAAGAGATGGCATCAAAAATATCTTGATACGGATGATTGTGAGATAAGTATTATTTCGGAAGAGTTTTTTACAAAATGATATTAAACGAGCTGTTTCAAATTATGTGAAAAAATCCTGAACAACTTAATTTGACAATTACGTTAGATACAGATGAAGATACCAAAAAGAACGATTATAGTTAAAGATGAATTACTTATAAAAAGAAAATGTTCTTGAAAAATATAAAACCTATTTTTGAAAATAAAAGAAGTTGAAAATACAAAAGAAGGGTGATTCAAATGAAAAAAATAAATGGAAAAAAATTTTGATAAACGATATACTGCTAATAAATTCAAAACTTAACATACAGGAAAAAAATTAGTTGAAAAGTTTAATAATTCAGAGGATCGAGCTTTTTAAAAATGGATCTGCAATTTAAATCTCCAAGATTTACTGAGGTAAAAAAAGGTGTGGAAATGAAAAATATCATTTGAGCTTAAAATTTCAAACAATGATTATGAAATATTGAATATGGATTCGGAATATATAATTTCGATTATGTCGGACAGTAATGTTAAAGACGAAAAAGAAGTTAAAAAGATTGAAAAACACATCACAAATTTATTACGTGTAAAAATTACAGAGGATATAAACGCCGTTATAAAAAAAACAGTATTTTTCCCAATAGGTATTCCGTACACAATTGAAGAATTATAAGAAAAGAGAGCCTAATCACTCTCTTTTGTTTTTTTATGGATGTTTCAATTTTAAGTTTCAGAATTTTTTTAAATCCTGAATTTCCATCTCTTCCAGCTCTATAATTTTAATTTGTTTTATATTTTGAATATCTTTTTCATCTAAGTTTTTGATTTTTAAATTTTTCATTTACGACTCCATTGTATTTTTCAAGTTATCTATGATAAAATAAAAATGTAATATGTGATTTATAACTCTAACAATACTGCGAATATTGTTAGAGTTTTTTTAGTGCAAAATTACAATATACGCACAATATACAAATAAAATAAGAAATATTGATTTTATAGGTATTTGAATACTGTTAA
>BNJV01001731.1_pt1 | contig 41710 bp, 68 predicted proteins | sample 8540591 | NCBI WGS metagenome assembly BNJV01 (sample SAMD00202457, study PRJDB9452) | human saliva metagenome | host: Homo sapiens
GTTACGTATTGCCCTCGCCGCCGGCAAGGGTAGCGAGTCTCCAGCTGCCTTGAAGGATTGAAGGACAACATGGCTGAGGGCGAAGACGCGCGAGCGCGCTGACAAGTTTGATGCGCTTCTGGAGAAGGAGAAGGCGCGGATGAGCTCTTGAACAAGATCTACGATGCGCGCTGACTACTTCGTGAAGCGTCTGCAGTGGATCTGGCGCGACGGCTGGCGATATCGGCTACGGCGGTCGATCATGCTCGCTTCCGGGCGAGGACGTCAACATCTTCGTGTTCGATACGGATGTCTACCCAACACGGGCGGCCAGGCTTCGAAGTCCACGCCGGCGGCTGCGATTGCAGAGTTCGCCGCGACGGGCAAGAAGACGAAGAAGAAGGATCTCGGCATGATGGCGATGTCCTACGGCTGCGTCTACGTCGCACAGGTCAACAGGGCGCCGACCACAACCAGGTCTTGAAGGCGATCACAGCTGAGATACCATGGTCCTTCGTCATCATCGCTCTATGCGCTGTGCATCAACCATGGTATCCGCATCGGCATGGGCTGTAGCCAGGAAGAGGCAGCGCGCCAATGCCTGCGGCTACTGGGCGAACTACCGTTTCAACCTGATGCTTGCCGATACGGATAAGAATCCAATTCACGCTCGATTCCAAGGGGAGCCGGATTTCAGCAAGTTCCAGGAATTCCTGCAGGCGAAGTCCGCTACCTCCTTGCAGCAGCTCCCCGGCAGCCGCAGCGCTCTTCGGTGAAGACGGAGAAGCGATGCAAGGCCAGGATCAGGTTGCAAGAAGCTCGCCGGCAAGTAACCTGCGCGCACGAGAGGTCACGCCGTGGTCATCGCGCCGCCCTTGCCTGAAGCCTGCCGGGCGATCCGCGCTTTGGCAAGACTTCACGGGGATTCGTGGCAAGGCGGGCGGGTACACTTGGTAAAGCGAGGCTGCTGCACTTTGTGCGGCGGCCCTTTGTTTTGGCGGATTCATTCTGCCATTGACAAGCAGCCATGCCATTTAAGCAACCGAGATGCGATGAAGAAGAGGGAGTTCCTGTAGCGAGACGGTGATGGTGCAAGACCAGTTGTGATGGCGCAAGATCAGCGGTTCTTGGAGCGACGGGCGCTGGGACAGTTCGATAAATTCAGTGGTGTTTCTTCTCGGCATTTTACCGAAGAGGCCAACAATCAGGTGAACTGCGGGATACGTCCCTGTGATATTTTGTTGCGGACGGGACTTTTGTCCGTATCGGCAATGGCATTCCATCTGATCGACCGTAGAAAGCACGAGCTTTTTCCCTCGTCTCGCACGCTGTGACGTATGTTCGATATCCGAAGCAACCATCTCGATCGTCTGTGTCGTGTCCGCAAGACCGCGCGTGAAAGCCTCGACCTGACTCTTTTGCCTCCGCAACAGAATCGAGCTGCCACTGGCGCGCCCGCAACCTCCGTGATCGAGTGAGCAACGTTCTGCGTAGCCTGTGCCGACTCGCTCCGATGTGCTCGCCAATGCACCGAAGAATCCGATACCGTATTCGCTGTCGCCCCGGATCTTCTTACGTCATCGAGCGCACATTGTCAAGCATCTTGTTGCTCTTGCGCCATCTGCCCGAATTCGTCCGTGGAGTTCCAACGCCACCTTCAGCGTGAAGTCGCCCGCAGCGATCCTCTTCAGGGCATCGAGCAGCACCGTGACCGAACTGTTGATCGTGTGCAGAGGAAATAGCCGCAACGACGGCAAGGGCGAGAACGATGATCGTCACAGCGATCGTCGTCGTGAACACGCCAGAATATGTCTCATCGGCAGATTCGATCGTCTCCTCCGCACCTTTCATGCAGCTATCTCCTCATCAGCGGCCACGAGTTCTTGAAATCTGGTAGCTGGCCGCCCAGTCGGAATCAATGAGAGCCAGTCCTTCGGCTCGCTTTCCCGCCGCAAAGAGCTGTCCGACTTCCTCCCCGAGTCTCAGGCACCCCTGCCAAGCCGCATACTCTCGTCAAAAACCTCTCGGTCTCTTGCTCGCTCCTCATCGCTGTCATATTCTGTGGCATCCAACGTCTTCTTGTATGCGGCGAAGGTGTCTTCCACTTTTTCTTTGCTCGCATCAAGCTGCGCACTGACCCCTCGCCTGATCTTCCCGGATCTGTTTCATGACCTTGCGCAAGGCATTGATGCGCGTCTCGCCTCACAGCATCGGAAAGTCTCGACGCCATGCTCAGTCCCTTCGTCCAGTCCATAAGATCCGCTGTCGATTGATTCAGCTTGCTGCCTGAATGATTCGCATAAATACCGAACTCCCTGTGAACATCACGATCAAGACATGAAGCTTAAGATGATCTTCTTTCCTACCGTCAACTTCCTCATCCTCCCATGCGTTGCATACGCAGTTCGATTGGCAAAGGAACACCCTGCCGCCTCTGCCTGCACTCTCCCCCATTGCGGCAGCATCAACAATAGTTGACAATGACCATCAAAAAGAAGAGACCCTGCTCAGGAAACGGCTTTCCCAATATCCTCCCCATCTCCCTTGATAATAGCACACCAATCTTCCTATCGCAAAGAGACCGACCCCCTACTCCTATTTTATGGAAAAATTGTATTTATATTCCAAGACTTCCTCTCGACTATCTCAGCAATGCTCGAGGCGGGAATCAAAGAAGAAGCGATCACGAACCTTGACCCATGCGTCCCTTCCCTTTTCTTGTTTTCCTCTACGCCTGCACGATCTTGCTGAAGTCGGCGACTCCACGCAGGAGGCAGTCGATGCTCTTCAAGAGACTGAGGCGATTCTGGCGCACAGCGGCATCGTCCGCCATGACCATGACGGCATCGAAGAAGGCGTTGATCGGCTCGGCGAGATCCTTGAAATCGTCGATAATGCCGACGTAGTCGTGCGCCCCGATGAGGCTCTCAGCTGCGCTCTTGGCGGAAGTGATAGGCCTTCATCAGCTCTTTCTCCTCTTCCGTCTCGAAAAGCGCCGCATCGATGCACGCTCCTCCGCTTTCGCCGCAAGATTCGCCACGCGCACGAACGCCTGCACAGCTGCTGCCATATCGGGCGCGGTATGCGCTCTGACCGCCTGCCGCAAGCACACGCTGGCGCACATCGTCGATGTCGCCGAGCACGGCATCGGCGATGTCATAGCGTGTGCCCGGCTTCAGCGAGCACGTCTCTGAGACGCAGGCGCATGAAGTCCGCGACGTCCGCCTCGCATCTTCTCGCGCACAGCCGCGTCCCGGATCGCCAGAAGATCCATTGTCCAGCTGACAAGCTCCCGCAGGGAAACGGTGACTTCGCCTCGATGATGCTGTGCACCATGCCGAGCGCCCGACGGCGCAACGCGAAGGGATCCTGCGATCCTGTCGGGATCAGCCCGCGGCTGAAGGTCGCCAACGATGTTGTCCATCTTGCGGTCCGCAGCTGACGACGACCCGCGCACGTCTTCGGCAGCGCATCGCCCGCAAAGCGCGGCATGTAATGCCTCATCGATCGCAGGGACGACATCCTCGCTCCGCCGTCAAGACGCGTATACTCCTGCCCATGACGCCCCGCAGCTCCGTAAACCCGTGACCATCCCCGTCACGAGATCCGCCTTGAGACGACGCCGCACGCTGGCCGCCTTCTTCTCTGCATCACCTGCGCCGATGGCGCCGGGCGATCTTGGCCGCCAGCTTCCTAAGGCGCGAGACTTCTCGTAGACCGTGCCAAGTCCTTCTTGGAATACGACCGTCTTGAGCTTTTCCATATGTTCTTCGAGGCTCTTCTTCCGATCCTCGTCGAAGAAGAACTGCGCATCGGCAAGACGGGCGCGCAGCACGCGCTCATTGCCGTGCTGCACCGTCGCAAGATACCTCTGCGCCGCCGTTGCGCACCGTGCAGGAAAGAGCGGCATAAGCTTTCCGTCCGCTGCTCTCACGGGGAAGTATCGCTGATGGTCGCTGCATCGGCGTTACGACGGCATCGGGCGGCAAGGCGATATTTGTCTCGAAACTGCCCGAAAGCGCCGTCGGATACTGACGAGATACAGCACCTCTTCGAGAAGGTTCTGGCGATCTCCGCAATTCCGCCATGCGCCTCGCCTCTTGACCAGTCCTTCCTCGATTTCAGCCTTGCGCCGTGCGGGATCGACGATGACGAACGCCTCTCGCACGCTCTCGTAATGCGCCGCGTCCTGAATCGTAAAGTCGCCCGTGCTGAGGAAACGATGACCGCGCGACGTGTTGAACCTTTGACACGCGCAAGCTCGAAGGGCACGACCTGTTCGCCGTAGAGCGCGACGATCCAGCGCAGGGGACGGATGAAGCGGAAATCAAGGTCACCCCAACGCATGCTGTTCGGAAGCGACAGCTCCCCACGATCAGCTCGGGCAGCATCTTTTTCCAGCACCTTCCGTCCGCTCGCCCGTCTCCTGCACGAGCGCGTAAACGTAGCCATCCTTCGTCACGAGCGCTCCGCCTGAACTCCCGCCCACGTGCGAAGCCCTGCAGCCGCCTTCGTAGGCTTTCCGTCCGCATCGAACGCCACCTGCACGGACGGACTGCGCCTTTCCTGCAGACATCCTCCGCTTCTCGGCCAATCCTCGACAATAAGCGCAAGACGGCGCGGCGCCGAGCGTGCGCACAGCCCCATGTGCGAGTCGCAGCCCTTGAGCGCCTTCTTCGCGTTCTCGCTAAGCTCCTTGAGCATTCCGGCATCGCATGTGCCGGAATCTCTTCCGTGCCGATTTCCAACAACAAGTCCTTGCCATGCTTTCTGCCCCTCTCTTCAGCATCGGATAGCCCAACTCCCTCGCGCTGCTTTCAAAGGGCAGCACTGGCGCAAAGCCGCGCAAGCCTTCTCACGCGGCCGATGAACGCCGTGCGCCCGACACGCTGATCGCGCCGCGCGCGTCGAGCAAATTGAAGGCATGAGAACACTTCAAAACGCAGTCGTATGCAGGGTGGACACGACCGAGTTCGATTACGCGCACAGCTTCCTTCTCGTACTTGTCAAAAAGCTCGAAGAGTAATGCCTCATCCGACAAGTCGAAGGAGTACGCTCGACTGCCTCGACCTCGTTCTGATGGAAGACATCGCCGTAGGGTGCAGTCCTTCGTCCACTGGATATCAAAGACGTTCTCGACGCCTTGATATACATGGCAAGACGCCCAAGCCATAGGTGATCTCTGCAGAAACAGGCTTGACGTCCACGCTGCCAACCTGCTGGAAGCGAGGTGAACTGCGTGATCTCCATGCCGTCGAGCCAAACTTCCCAGCCAAGTTCCTAGCGCCCAAGGTCGGCGACTCCCCAGTTGTCCTCGACGAAGCGGATGTCGTGCTGCTTGGATCGACTGAGACTGAGACTTTCCAGATAAAGTTCCCCGGATGTTGTCGGGAGACGGCTTCGGCGATGACCGAACTGATGGTGCTGGTAAAGACGATTCGGGTTGTCGCCATATCGTCCGTCCGCCGGACGGCGCGAAGGCTCGACGTAGGCGACATTCCACGGCCTCGCCCAGAATCGCGCAGGAATCGACGGTTCATCGTGCCCGCCCCTCTCTCCACATCATACGGCTGCGCCAGGCTGCAGCCCTGCTCGCTCCAGAACTTCTGCAAAGCGAGGATGATCTCCTGAAACTTCAAGTCAAACAACTCCTTATCTCGCGAAACGGACAAAAAAAGTCCCGTCCCGCAACAAAATGTCACAGGACTGAGACGTATCCCGCGGTTCCACCTGATTGACGCCTCTTCGGCAAAATGACCGAGAAAACGCCCACCTTGAATTTATCGAACTGTTGCTCCAAAGCGCCCGGTCGTTCCTGTCAAGAACCGCGCAGTCTTGCGCCATCCTGGACGGCCTTGCGCATCACCGTCTCTGCTGTACAAGGAACTCCCCTCTTCTTCATCGCATCTTCAGTTTTAGCAAATAGCATAGCTGCTTGTCAATGGCAGGAATGAACGTCCGCTAAAACAAAGGGAGCCGCCGCACAAAGAGTGCGGCAGCCCCTCGCTTTACTAAGTGTACCCGCCCGCCTTGCCGACGAATCCCCGTGAAGTCTTGCCGAGCGCGGATCGCCCGGCAGGCTTTTGATGCAAGGGCGGCGCACGATGACCACGGCGTGACCTCTCGTGCGCGCAGGTTACTTTCGCCGGCGAGCTTCTTTGTAGCCTTCGATCCCGGCCTTTGCATCCTTCTCCGTCTTCTCGAAGAGCTGGCATGGCTGCTTCTGGAAGTTGCTGCTGCACGGGAGGCATAGCGGACTTCGCCCCGCAGGAATTCCCTCGAACTTGCTGAACCGCCCTTGAATCGAGCGTGAACGGATCTTGTCCGTATCGACAAGCATCGGGTTGAAACGAGTAGTTCGCCCAGTAGCCGCAGTGCGCTGCGCGCTGCCCTCTTCCCGGCTGCAGCCCATGCCGATGCGGATGCCATGGTTGATGCACGGCGCATAGGCGATGATGAGCGAAGGACCATGGTATGCCTCGGCTTCCTTGATCGCCTTCAAGACCCGGTTGTGGTCGGCGCCCATGTTGACCTGTGCGACGTAGACGTAGCCGTAGGACATCGCCATCATGCCGAGATCCTTTTCGTCTTTCTTGCCCGTCGCGGCGAACTCTGCAATCGCAGCCGCGGCGTGGACTTCGAAGCTCGCCGCCTGTGTCTGGAGTAGACCTCGTATCGAACACGAAGATGTTGACGCTCCTCGCCCGAAAGCGAGCATACATGATCGACGCCGCCGTAGCCGATATCGTATGCCCAGCCGTCGCCGCCGAAGATCCACCGCGGAACGCTTCCACGAAGTAGTCGCGCGCATCGTAGATCTTGTTCAAGAGCTCGTCCGCGCCCTTCTCCTTTCTCCAGAAGCGCCGTCAGCTTGTCGGCGCGTCGTCGCGTGCCTTCGCCCTCGGCCGCATGTTGTCCTCCAACCTCTGCAGCAGCTCGCTGACTCGCCGCTGCTTGCCCGGCGGCGAGGGCTTCATCGACCTCGCGGCGCAATGCGGTCACTGGATCGCGCACGCCGAGGAACATGCGGAGACCGAACTCTGCGTTGTCCTCGAAGAGGGAGTTCGCCCAAGCCGGGCCATAGCCATTCTCGTTCGTCGTGTACGGCATCGCCGGTGCGCTGCCGCCCCAGATCGACGAGCAGCCCGTAGCATTCGAGATCATCATGCGATCGCCGAAGAGTTGCGTGAGGGCTGCGTAAGGCGTTTCGCCGCAGTCTGCGGAAGCGCCGAGAATTCGAGCAGCGGCTTCGAACTGCGAGCCGACGACCGTATCCTTCTTCATGGGATTCTTCTTCGGTGCGACCTTCGTCGCGTCGACGCCATAGTCAAAGTAGACCTGCGCCGCCTTGAGACCGTCATCCAGCGGCGTCATGTCGAGAGCCTTCGCCGGGCAGACCTGTGCGCAGTTGCCGCAGCCGAGGCAGTCCATCGTGGAAACGGCGATCGTGAAGTTGTAGTCCTTGATCTGCTTGAGCTGCTTTGAGGAGACCTGCAGGAGCTGCATCCTTTTCGGCGTCCGTCGTGAGCACGGGACGGATCGTCGCATGCGGACGATACGTAGAGCACTGATACTGCAGCCAATGCGCTTTTCAGTGTTCCACGGGAACATTGATCGCCGTGCCGCGCTGTAAGCCGCGCGCCGACAGGGAACGTGCCGTCGACCATTTCCTCAGCGAACTGGTGAAACCTTGAGGCGATCGCCTCCCGGCGGTTCGGGCGACGTTCTGGACGTCCGTGATGAATGCCGGAATCATGCGCCGCTTCCTTCTCGTCTCGGCATTCGCGCAGTCCGCCGGAACATTGACGCGGTGCAGAGCCCGATGTTCTTTGTCGATGGCGCCGTTGTTCAGTCGACGATCTTCTGACCCTTCTGCCGTAGATGTGACGACAGCATCCTTGAGGTACCGACAGCCGTCTCGATGGGAATGATGTTCGCGAGCTTGAAGAACGCGGACTGCATGACCATGTTGAAACGGCCGCCGAGTCCGAGCTCTTGGCGATCTCCACAGCGTTGACCGTGTGGAACTCGATGTCGTTCTTCGCAATGTAGCGCTTCACGCAAGCAGGCAGATGCTTCGAGATCTCTTCCTCGTTCCAGACCGTGTTGAGGGGGAACGCCGCCGCGCTTGAGTCCTGCAAGAAGGTCGTACCGTCACATACGACTGCTGCGAACAGGAAATGAAATTCGCGTTGTGGATGAGGTACGGGAATTGATCGGAGACTTGCCGGGAAAGCGCAGATGCGACATCGTGATGCGCCCGACTTTCTTCGAATCGTAGGCGAAATACGCCTTTGGCATACATGTCCGTCTTGTCGCCGATGATCTTGATGGCGTTTTGTTCGCGCGCGACTGTGCCGTCCGAGCCGAGACCCAGAACTTGGAGGCCGTCGTGCCTTCCGGCGTGAGGTCGACATCCCGGGATATTCAGCGAGCGACGTATGCGTCACATCGTCGTCAATGGCGATCGTAAAGCGCGTGCTTCGGATCGTCTTCTTGAGTCTCTCGAGACCGCGAGGACGCGGTCGGCGTATCGCTCCTTGCCGCCGAGACCATAGCGGCCGCCGACGATGACAGGATTCATATCGGTGTAGAATGCCGCCTTGACATCGAGATAGAGCGGCTCACCGATGGCGCCCGCTCCTTCAGTGCGATCGAGAACGGCGACCTTCTTGACCGTCTCGGCAGAACCTTGAAGAAATGCTCCAAGGAGAACGGACGATAGAGATGGACGGAAAGCATACCGACTTTTTCGCCCTTGAATTGAGGTAATCCACGGCTTCGCCGACCGTCTGACAGATGGAACCCATCGCGATGATGACACGCTCGGCATCCGCCGCACCGTGGTAATCAAAGAGGATGCTCACGACCCGTGACCTTCGCGAGATCGGCTATGGGCTTCCTCGACGAGCGCGGGCAGCGCTCGTAGTACTTGTTGGCGGCTCTGCGACTGAAGTAGATGTCCGGTCCCTGTGCCGTGCCGCGAACGACCGTGATGGGTTGCCAGCGCACGCATGGAACTCATTCAGGGCATCCCAGTCGAGGGAGCTTGGCGAGATCGTCCAAAGTCGATGACCTCGATCTTCTGAATCTCTGCGACGTGCGGAAGCCGTCGAAGAAGTTGATGAAAGGCACGCGCCCGCTGATGGCGACGGGAGATGCGCGACAGCGGCGAGATCCATGGACCTCCCGCACGCCTGCCTCACACAGCATCGCGTAGCTCGTCTGGCGCGCTGCGCTGACATCGCGGTGGATCGCCGAAAATATTCAGGAGGAAGTCTGGGAGAGCACGGGCCTGCACATGGAATACGCCGGGAAGGAGCTCGCGGCAATCTTGTAGAGGTTCGGAATCATCACAGGAAAGCCCTGCGAAGCCGTGTACGTCGTCGTCAATGCACCCTGCCTCGCAGCGAACCGTGTACCGATCCCGCCGCACCTGCCCTCAGACTGCATCCGATGACGCGCACCTTCTGTCCGAAGATGTTCTGTCACCCTCTTCGCCGCCAGCATCGACGTGCTCCGCCATCGGCGAGGACGGCGTGATCGGATAGATGGCGGCAACATCGGTGAATGCATAGGAGATATATCCTGCCGTGCTGTTGCCGTCCATGGTCTCATGCTCATGTTTTGAATTGCCCCTCTGGTTTGGAAAAGATGCATACATAATGGGTAATACCCGCTACGTTTCATTATACACCGAACCATGTCTGTTGTAAATAAACAGCATGAGGAACAATTCTGGAAAAATAGCAGAAGTTTTCGATTTGTTGACCTCGCGCCCGCCTCCCGATATATATATAAACCATTGCTATAGGAATCACGAATCCGAGCAGCTGCCATCTTCGTCATCGTCAGTTCCTATATGCAGCAACACCGCCAAGAATGCTAGGAGTTGAATCGTTTGCACAAACTTCGCCGTCTGCAGGCGCCTCCTGCCCCTGCTCATCGTCCCTCTGAGCCTTTGGACGACCAGCACAGAGAGGCGACGAAGCCCTCTACATCCCACATACACCGCTTCGTGCCGACGACGGAAACCTCCCCTTGCACCCCTTGTCCTTGTCCTGATCCTCACGGGAAAAACATCAACGCCACGCACTACGAAATCAGATTCTTTCCGCGAGCCGCCCAGCGACCGCTATCGGACACACCATCCAAGGACGCTGTCCTGGCGTTCTGCGGAAATCATGCGAACAGCTACAATCCGCCGCTCTTCCTCTTCGCGGCCGACCTCCTTGGACGAGATCCCCTCTACTGGCGATGTGCGGCCTCAACCTCGACGGCACGCCTGTATCGCTCTTCAGTGCGCCCGCAGCGCTCTACACGAGCGCCGTTGTCAGCCCGCTCGTGATGACCGTGCCGCTTCCATCGCTTCTTCCGAGATCACCGCACCGCTCCTCACCCCGTCTACCATTGGGTGCGCCCTTACGGTGCAGTATGCCTTCGAGGTCGCGCTCTACGATGAAGATCCTCGAAAAATCCCAACGCTCTGCCTCGACACGATGACGACGAGGTTTTCCGAGTACGACGACTCCTCGTATCGACGGGGATTCTTCTACTGGCGCGTGCGTCTCGCTTGATAGACGGACAAGCCGTCAACGACTGGTGCTCCGTGATGAAATTCCGCAACGACCACGAGACACTGAAATCGCCGTTTTCTGGCGACAGGATCAGTCACGGCGGCGGACACATCTCCTACGGCCCCGCCGACCACGAATTCAGCTGGCCTCCTATCTCGACTTTCCTGCCATCAACCTCTCGATGAGCGGCGACACGAGCGAGACGATGCTTGACCGCTTCGGACGGACGTCCTGCCCTTCCGGCCGCGCTACCTGCTCATCGCGGCACGAACAGTCTGCGCGCGGCATCAGCGCGGCGCAGGGCATCGCCGACCTCGAAGAACTCGAGGCGCGCTGCCTCGCAAACGGCATCCGCCCCATCTTCCTCACGCTGCCGCCGATCAACCCCGAAAACATCGAGCGCGCCTTCGATGAACCGGACAGCAGAAGACTGGCAGACGCAGGTTCGCCCTCGTCAACACCTTCCTGCGTGCAGTCCACATCGACGTGGCTGCGGCCTTTGCCTTCTCCTTCTGCCAACAGAACTCGGGCTAGATGGGCTGCATGAGACGATGCTGGGGAAAACAGCTCATCGCCCGGGCGATTAACAAAAAGATTGGCAAGAGGTCAAACGGCGAGCCGATCAACTGCCGCTACATGTTTCTTGTCACTGATAATATATGTAGATAATATATTGTATTTATCCCTCTTCCGATCATACAATATGAGTGCGATTCGAAAACAAAACGGACACGCTCCATCAAGCAGAAAGGCGGTCCATATTCGTACAGGCAATCGAAATCAAGAAAGGCATCTACTGTCGGCGCCATCGACTGGTCGATGCGCAACTTCCGACTACGAGACGGGGCGCGGCTCAAAGCTATAACGCCTACCTCATCCTCGACGAAAATCACGCTGATCGACACGGTGAAAGCGCGCCGTTCCGCGATGAGCTCGTCTTGCACTCTCCTCCGTCATCGACCCCGCCAAGATCGACATCATCATCTCGAACCACGTCGAGCGGATCATTCTGCTCCATCCCGGCAATGATGGAGCTTTGCCCAGCGGAAATCTGCACGAGCGACCCCAACGGCTTCGCGGCTGACCGCCCATTACGGCAGCCTTTCCTATCACGGCGTCAAGGCGGGCGACACGCCGAGCCTCGGCCAACGCACGCGAGTTCGTGCCGACGCCCATGCTCCACTGGCGGGACAACAGCTGGTCACCTACTGCCCCGAAGATCCTCTTCTCGAACGACGCTTTCGGCCAGCACCTCGCCGCCTGCAGCCCTCTTCGACGATGAAGTGGACTTCGCCATCCTCGCTGGAAGAAGCGAAGAGTACTATGCCACATCACTCGTGCTTTACGGACGCCAAGCGCAGACAGCGCTGAAGGCTCTGCCCGGCATCGACATCGAAATGATCGCCACGGGGCATGGCCGCCTCGGCGCTCCACATTCGACATCCTCGCCGCCTACCAGGGGTGAGCACGGGCGAGCTGGAGGATAGAGCGGTCGTCGCTGAGCTCCATGTGGCACTCGACGGAAAAAGATGGCGCGCGCCATCGCCGGGAGCCTTCGCCGAAAAAGGCATCCCCACACAATACTACGACATCAGAAAGACGCATATGTCCGATATCATCGTCGACATCCTCACGAGACTCTACCTCGCCGTCGGCTCACCGACCATCAACAACCAGATGATGCCGACCATCGCGGGCTTCCTCTGCTACCTCAAGGGACTTGCACCGAAAGGCGCGACGCGTCGCCTTCGGCTCCTACGGCTGGGGCGGGCAGAGCATCAAACTCGTCGAGGACGAGCTAAAAGCCGCCGGCTGCAACATCTGCCTCGACATGATCCGCATCGCGAACGATGCCGAGCAAAGGAGCGGCTGGACGAGATCCGCGAGGAAGGTCAAGGGGATTGAAACGAAGTAAGACAAAAGCGCACCGTTGGAGGCTCATGCACGACTTCCGCTGCACGCAGGCTGAGGACATGTATTACGATGTGCCCGGCAGATCGGTGGATACCTCTAAAAGAAACAGAGGAAGGGGCGAGAACGCGATGAGCAAGCGATGGAGAAAGTCTCGTGAGAGATCTTGCAAACGACCTGCCAAGGATCTTGCGAGAAGCCGAAAAACGCGGCATGGAGCGCGGTCGCGAAGAGGTAGAGATGCTGCGGGACAAACTGCCCTTGGAGACGATCGCGCATATCGAAGTTCTTGCACGAGTGCAGGAACTCGGCAAAAGCACACAGCTTGCTATAGTGAAAAACAAGGATGCCGTCGCACACGAATCTTGTGCGACGGCATCCTTGTATACTATGCGATATTATACCATCTCGCGCAAAAGCCGCTCCCGAATTCTTTGGTGTCTCCTGTCACTATGACGGTCTTCATCCTCAGACATTTTCCTCGCTATATTCTTTGCGCCAAGACTTGCCGCTTCCTGCATTGCCCGCTTCTCATATCCTTGCCATTCTGCGATGCGTGCACGTCTCATCCCAGCAGGCGGCGTATTTCCTGACGTTGTCATCTTCCGTCTCGTCTATTTCAGCTAGGCGTGCAACATTCAGTACAAGCTGTTGTTGAATTTCTCTCTCTTCCTCCGTCATTTCAGCCTGCATGCCAAAAATCTTGCCCTCCCGACATTGCATTTTGCAGAGATCGCATACGCTCATCACTGGCTTTATAATACATGTTTTGCAAACCTGCAATGCAGCGCGAATCATTCCTTCAGTAGCAGTTGGACTACTGATCATCTGATTTATCGAATCAGCTACGATCTGAATTGCTCATGAGGTTTCTCAGTCTTGTTCATATAAATCCGAACTGTGCATTAATTTGAACAAGCGCAACTTCCAGCGCCGCCTCATACGTTCGCGCTCCGTCTTTTTCCCTCTCACGGCACAAGATAATCGGTGCATCCCTTGATCAGAGAAGAAATCGCTTCCGCCATGTCGTCTGGAATGAGTTGGAACCCCCATCATACCCTCCTAGCTCCAAAGCCAATCGTCTTAATGAACTGATCACCGTAAAAGCTCTTCCAGTATCTCAAGGAGGAGGCCTGGCAATCATCACTCAATCGCACGCTCAAGCTCAGCATGCAGATACCTCGAGTCTCACGTTCCTCCAGAAAGTGTCGGTGCGTACATTGATGGCTTCATTCCGCGCACGTAACTGCTCATTGAAGTTCAGCTCCGCTATCCGCTTGGCCTGCAATGTTTCAGAACGATTTCGATCCTGAGCATAGCTCTTGAATTCATGACATACCCGCTGCATCACCATGGCGATTTCCAGCACGTCCGACATTCTATCATACATCATAAAGATGCCAAGATCGAAAAGCCTGACGGTCTGTCAGCGACGGTGCTGAAGGAAGCGACTTGGCAATGCCTTCATACGTTCGCCATACTTTCGCAGGCCTCCGTACGAATCATCAATGCCTATCATAGAGCATTCTAATGATATCATCCCCGCAATCTTATAGATAGCATTAAAATATTCCGCCTCGTCCTTCGTAAAAGAATCTTTTTGCACAGATGTGTTTCAACAGACCAGGATCTTTGCGAATCTTTCCCATCATTTCTTCAATGCAAAGTACGACTATCTCGAACATCCTCCGAGCCATCGTAATTTATCACGAATCACCTTTTCATATCGGTAGCCGCGCAATTCATCTCACAGAACAATAGTATGTGGCAAACATTTCCTCCATTACGATCCTTTTCTTTGAAAGGATCGCTCAGCATATTAGCGAGTTTTAAATATCGAAGGTGTAGGCACACTCGGCGTGCTTATAATCGACGAGGAACTTATTCCAGCCGTAGCCTTTCTTAACAGATCGGATGTGATATTGGCATTTATCTTTAATCTCTGCAGGCACGCGCACCTTAATTTTGAAATCGCAAAATCCTGTAATGTCTGTCCTACTTCTGTCCCCAATTCATCTAACACAGATGCTTTGTATTCAGAATATTCCTCTCATTTCCTTTGAGCTCGCATGCGATTCTTCCTTGGCATCACTTTGATACTCATAAAAGTCCCTCATAATGACCTTTTTGCCCTCGTCCTAGTTCTTCACGCGCCTTCCTCCGATATTTTTCTCAGCATCATCGCGCGCCTCTTGCCTCCAACGACGCCTCATCAGGATTAACCAAATTGCAGCCAGCCCATGTCACAGTCTCCCCTTTAGAATCATGCATATAAGCTCAAATCTTTTATAAAGATTATACACCGAATATCGCAAGACATTCTTTTCTCCACTGAAAACGAGACCTTCATCCTATCTCGCGATATTCTTCGGGCACGCAAAAAGCGGCAGACGCATCGGCGCCTGCCGCTTCCAACATGAATCGTGATCGTAATTCCCTCCGAGCATCAGCGAGCATCGTGCCGGCGGCTACGGCGGTGCCTGACGCCGGCGACGTTCGGCCCATGGCGTGCATCAAGAGAAGTTTCGGGCTTTGCTCGCGCCGACGAGACTGGCTGACGCGCGCCGCCATCGGTACAGCGGAACGCGGCGGAGCCGAGCGGATTGACTGCGGCGGGAGAAGACGTACATGATCTGCCGAAGATGACGCTCCCGCCGTGCCGCCGATAGAGGCGATGAGGCCGAGTCGGATGATGAGCAGCGTGTCGCGCGTGGGAAGTGCTCGCGACATCGTCATGCGGTGCCCGTGAGGAAGATCGTGATGATGCTGAGAGTTCTGCCGTGTCCGAGGCGGTCTGGTGACGCCCGACTGCGGCAGAGGATGCCGGCGTGAGCATACCGAGAAGCGAAGCTATGGACGCGCAGGAGCAGGCTGATGAAGATGGTCGAGACGACGCGGAAGATAACCTTCTCGAACTTCGTGACCTCGCTCGCTGCTCCAGACGACGGTCACGTCTTCTTTGTCGTGAAGAGCTTCATGATGGCGGCTGGATGAGCGGCACGAGCGACATCTAGAATACGCTGCGACGCGGTCGCAGAGAGAGGGTTCGACGCCAGCTTCAGACGCCGAATAGATGGACGTCGGTCCGTCAGCGCCGCCGATGATGCCAATGGCGGCGGCCTCTTCCACCGAAGCCGAAGACCGTGGCGAGGCCGAGCGCAACGAATACGCCGATCTGCGCTGCTGCCAGAAGAAGCGTATTGGGTTGGCGATCAGAGGGCCGAAATCCGTCATGGCGCCGATGCCCAGGAAGATCAGAGGCGGAAAGATCTCGCGGTGATGCCGAAAATTGATCGCCTTCATGACGTTCATCTCTTCACCAGCCCGTCCTCGAAAGTTCGCCAGAGATGCAGGGAGCAGCGATGGGACCCGTGGAGCAGCGGCTCGAACTCCTGAGCAAACGCCGGTAGAGAAGCACGAGGCCGACGAGGGATCATGATGCCGTTGCCCAGCGTGGAGTGTGAAAAATCCCGATCCTGCCCAGACAGCCTGCAAGGATACGAGATAAGCATTGAGGGAATTCCATTGTTCTGCCTCCTTTGCATCCGAAATCTGCGCAGGGTGCGGCCGGAATTCTTGCAACCGTCGCGCGCCAACGGACGACAGTGTATGGATCGCCCCGCCGGAAAAAGCGCAAACGTGACGTGGCGGGTCGCCGCGACCACCTCCGTCGAAGGCCTTCGGGCTCCGGTGCGGCAGCAGGCTCCGGCACGGCAGCGAAATGCGGCGGGCGCTGGCGCTCCTTCGCGCGCGTCGGATCGAAGGCGCGATCAGACGGATCAAGAAGCTCGATGTGAAAACGAGGACGATGAGACGGCGGTCATGATCAACGATGATCCGAGGGGTTCGTTGTTACCGGCTGTGACATACACTCACCCTCATTTTCATAGATGGATACGTGTCCTGCGAGGAAGTGTCCCTTTCCTCCTCTATTATGAGATGAATTTTCCGAAAAATCAAAATACATTGATGGAATAAGGAAGATAGCCTTTGTGTCTTCCAGAAGTCTCTTCACTCACGCTGAAATGCGCGAAGGCGGCTCTTTTCGCCAGTGTCCTGAGATCGAGCCTTTGGAAAATCCCGCATCTTCAAGAACGGCCTTCCATGAATCACGCCTCTCCCGCCAAGTCGTGCGCGACATGACGTCTCCGCCAAAAGGAGCGGCGCCAGCCATGCGCGTTTTTCCGCGCCTTTCCAATCGTTCCAGCTCGCGGCGAAATTCTGGTACGATCCGTCCTTCCAGTACGCCGATGTGCACGGGCAATCGTTCTTCATCCGCACATCGCTGCAAGAGTGTATAGACGAGGTTGTGCTGTGCGGCGAACCGTGCCCCAAAAGGACGGTCCCTCGCCGTCACTGCGGCGCTGACATCCGGAACGATCGCTGCAAGGCCACGCGCGATATCATCGTCTTTCCGCCCCCTCGCAGAAGAACACCCGGCTCGCCGACCCTGCACACGGAAAAGCGCGATAGAAAAGGCTCCCGCCTCTGAACAATCTTGTTCTCGTACTCCTCGCCGGCGTCAGATGCGTCGGCTGCACATAGACTTCGCGACCCCTCTCGGTGAAGCTCTTCCAGCCGCTCACGCCAAGGACAACATCTCGATGCCCCTGTTCCTCAAAGCAGCGGCGGATGAAAAGCGGACGTATAGGCTTCCGTCACCGTAAAATTCGGAAAGGCCGCCTTGATCTCGCGGACGATCGGTGCAAGGCTCTTTCCCGCGCCTCAGGCGCACTCACCGAAACTCACAAGCACGAGGACAGGGCGCATCAGCCCTGCTCCTGCTGTTTGACGATCAGCGATGCGGTGGCGGATCGCTTCGAGCTGCGCCTGATCCGGACCTTCTGCCATCACGCGGATCAGGCTCCGTGCCCGATGGACGCGAGGTTACGTCCATCGCTTTCAAGCTCCTCTTTCCCCCTGGCGATGGCTGCGGCGATCGCTTCATTCTCTCAACCTTCAGCGAGGCTACGACGACATTGACGAGAAGCTGTGGATAGCTCGTCAAAAGCCCGGACAGTTCCGATGCTTTCCGCCCCGTGTGCTTCAGTGCCACGACACCTCCGCAGGCAGATGATGAGTCCATCACCGTCGTGCTGAAGTCAGAGAATATGATGTGGCCCGACTGCTCGCCGCCAAGACGATAGCCATGCTCTCTCGCATATTTTCGAGCACATAGCGGTCGCCAACCTGCGTGATTTTCCGCACGGCCGCCCGCTCTCGATCGCCTTATGGGAAGCCGATGTTCGCCATGACCGTCGTCACGACGGTGTTCCCCATCGAGCGTGCCTTTTTCCATCATGTCCTTGGCAGCACGTGGCGAGGATGTGGTCGCCGTCGATGATCGCCCTTCTCATCCACGCACAAGCGGCGGTCGGCATCGCCGTCATGCGCGATGCCGATGTCTGCGCCGTCCGCAGCACTCGTTCGCTGCAGATCCCGGATGCGTCGAGGCCTAACCCTGATTGATGTTGACGCCGTCAGGGATCGGCGCGGATCACATGCACGTCGGCGCCCGGTCGGCCTAGGACGCGCGGCGCGCACGGTCGTGAGCGCTCCATCTGCACAGTCGAGCACGACCTTCAAGCCATCGAGCTGCACGCCCGCCGTACTCTGCACGAAATCGATGTACTCGCGTATATACTCCTTGCGGCGCTTGATCGCTTCCGATGTTCTGCGCGTCGCGCGCGCAACGCTTTTCCCCGCTTCCATGCGGCGCACGAGACTCTCGATCTCTATCCTCCACGGCGTCGGGCAATTTATGACCGTCGCCGCCGCGAAAAACGATGCCGTTGTCGTAAAACGGATTGTGCACGAGGCTGAGATGACGATGCCTGCAGCAGCCTTGTGCGTCCTCTGCCAGATAGGCGATGGCGGGCGTCGGGCATACGCCGACGATCTCGACGCGACCGCCCGGCGAAGCAGATGCCCGTCGCCGGGGCGAGACTCGAAAAGGTTGCCGAGATGCGCGTGTCGCGCCCGATGATGACCAAGGGACTCTCCTGCACTTTCTCACCAAAATAAAGCGCCGCCATAACCGAGACGATACGCGAGCTCCGGGGCAAAGCGCCACGTTTGCTTCACCGCGGACGCCATCTGTACCAAAAAGTCTTGCGGAAATTCTCTCCTCTTCTTTCGCTGCAATGCAGACGATATCATTTTTCAAAATCCTTTGCCGCATGAAGGCGAGCGCCGCCTTCATGCTGTCGACAGCGGCGCTCGCTGATGCCGCCTGCGCCCGCGCCCTCGCCGATGGGATAAACCCCCGCAAAGTCCGTCGCGCCGAAGCTATCCTTCCCGCGCACGATGCGGCTGACGCGAAAAGCGCGTCTCGACGCCCGTCAGCGTCATCGGGCGCCGAAAAATCCCGCCATGCGCTGATCAGCGCGGAGCGCATCCTCAACGTCGCCGTGACGAACTGCGGCAGACACTCATGCAGATCGACGGGCGCACCCGGCGAGTAGGTAGGCTGCACGAGAGTCGCGCGCGCCTTCTTGTGCGCGAGAAAAATCGCCGACACGACTGCACGGGCGCACGATAATCCGCGCCCGCAAGTTCGAAGCGCACGGCCTCGCATACCCTTTGAAATTCCATCCGGCGAGCACCCGCCGCCGAAATCTGCTTCAGGCCGACCTGCACGAGAAGGGCGGCGTTCGCCACGCCGGAATCGCGCTTGCAGAGACTCCATGCCGTTCGTCGCGACACGCGAAAGCTCGGATGCCGCCGCGACGACCTGTCCGCACCTGGGCACATGCAGAAAGAACACGCTCCCCCTGCCACGCGCCTTGTCCTGATATGTCAGGGTTGTAGTCGGCTGCGGAAGCCGCACATTCCCGCGTCCTCCCCATACTGGACGCGATCGATGAAGCTTTGCGGATGCTCGATTCTGACGCCCACGGCGAACGCCTTCGCCTCGAGGAAAAGTCCGCGCGAAAGAAGCATCTCATACGTATCACGCGCCGGTGGCCGGATGGCGAAAAACGCCGCCTCCGTCTCCCACGCGCTCTCAGCGTTGACGATGAGCACGAACAGCGCCATCTTTCAGCTCGATGTCCGTTACCTGCGCGGCAAGCGAATCTCGCCGCCGAGCCGCCGGATTTCCTCGCGAATGTTCTTGACGATGCCACGCAAAGATCCGTGCCGACATGCGGCTTTTTGCAGGCAGCGGATCTCCTCCGGCGCACCCTGCGGCGATGAGGGCGTCGAGTCACCATGCGCATCAAGGGATCGCCAATGCGCGTGGTCAGCTCTCCGTCGAAAAACGTCCCGCGCCGCCCTCGCCGAACTGCGTTGGAGCGCACATCGAGCACGCCCGTCCGCCAGAATCGCTCGACCGCTTCATGCCGTACATCGACATCATAACCGCGCTCCAGAACGAGCGGCGCAGCGCTGCACGCGCAAGCGTCAGCGCAGCAAACATGCCTGCAGGCCCAAACCCCGACGACGGGCACTCAACTCCCCGCGCACAGACGATGAAACGCGCACAAATCAGCTTCGTCTCTTCTTCGGCGAAGCGAGATCCGACCGTCTCGCCGCAATCGATGCAAAAAGCTTTTTCTCATTGCCTCTGCAAGAAACATCAGCGTATAGACAAAAGGCGATCGGTGCGCCGCGATAGCGCGCGCATCGATCGCTTTACCGACTGTCAGCGAAAGGAGACGTCCTGCGGCAAGACCCAACCGTTCGGCTGCAAGCACCGCAGTGGACGCTCATCGCTCAGGGAACGGCATAGTTTCTGATACGGATCATGATGCCGCCCTGCTTCTTTTTCTTTCTCCTGTGATTTCGGCGAGCTCGACCGTGACCGTCGACCTCCACGGTTTGGAAATCACCGACGCCTTCGGGTATCGCCAGATGCACGACCTTCTTACCGCTAGCCCCTTCATGTCCGAAATCGTAATTTTCTCCGTATCGATGCTCGCCAACGGTGATGAGGGCAGCGTCCCCGCGATCTCGATTTTTCGTCGGCTCGACCGCGCATCGCCCAGGTGAATCCCTTCGGGCGGGGATCCATCGAGAACAGGGCGGATCGCGACGACTTTGCGTGAGAGTCCGCGCGCAAAGCTGCGAAACCTCGACGAGCGAGAGCAGATCCACCTTCGACAGCCTTGCCGTCGCTGTTGATCGGCGTCAATGGCACCTGCGTAATGAGTCCTCGCGATTTCCCGAGACCGACGTAGCCAATGATGCGATCGAGCCTCAAACGCGCGACTCAGGGCCCCTCAGCTGACAGCGCTCGTCGCCGCTGCGAGATCTTGGCAACGGTGTAGCCCGCAGCTGCCGACCCGTGACGATGAGATCGACGCGAGACCGAGCGCCGACGATCTTGTCAGGTGACCGAAAGCGTTCTCGGGCTGCGTATCCGACAAGCTCGAATCCCTGCGTACAGAACCACCTTCACCTTGACCCTTTGCTCGCCAGAATCAAGTCCCGCCAGATCGGCAGTATGCCTTGAAGGATTCGGCTCCGCCGAAACAAAGAAGGCGTGCACCGCACCTTGATCTTTCACGCTCTTCTCTTCCTGCGTGATCTTGCGCTAGCCATCAGGGCATTGAGCAGATTGACCGCGACGGTGAAGCTGCCCTCGATCTGCAGGATTCTGCTCATTCATGACGAAGGCCAAGAACCACCGCAACGACGAGGGCAATGAGCTTTGCCGGAAGATTTCGCTGGAAAAGCATGCGCAGTGTGTGTCATCATTTCCCTCCTCCAATTCAAAACCATATCCTTGAACCCTGCCGTCTTGGGCGTAAAGATGGGGCGAAGATACGCTTTCAAATGCTCTGAACTCAACCCTGACGCACGAGTCTGCCGTTCTCCGCCACGGAAACCGTTCGGTTTCCTCGCTGACGACGACGACGATGAGTGCATCGCACTGCTCGAAAGTCCGATGGCGGCGCGATGGCGCGTGCCCAGCTCCGTGCTCAGCGTGCGATTCTCCGTCAAAGGCAGGAGGCAGCCCGCCGCGATCAGACGCTTGCCGCGTGACGGCAGCGCCGTCATGCAGAGGGGTGTTCGGGATGAAGACGTTCATGAGGAAGTCCGCCGTGATGAGGCCATCGATCTGGACTCCGCGCACTGATATCGTTGAGTCCCATTTCACGTTCGAGACGAGCAAAGCGCCGATCTTGCGCGAGACAGGAGCATCACCGCCTTGTCCAGCTCATTGACAAACGAACGTGCCTCATTGTCATCGAGAAAGAGGGACTTGCCACTTCCCTGCCCCAAATGCTCAAGCGTGCGGCGAAGTTCCGGCTGGAACACGATGGGAAGGGCGACAACGCAACGTCAGCGTCTGCTGCAGAGCCAATAGATGACGTGCAGCGACAGCCGGTTGCAGACGAGCGCAAGCGAGGAGCACGAGCAGCCTTCACCAAGGTGATGGCTCGCGTATCCTGACGGCATCATATGAAGTTTGTAAAAGAATCAATGCCACGATCAGAATGTCGGAGAACGTCCAGCAGACCGATCGTCGATAAAATTCTTTGAGAACTGGATGGGCATATGGAAAGACATAGATAAAACTCCCGGGAAGGCACTCCATTATGTTGACGCTATCATTATAAAAACTTATTCTTCCCGCGTGCAGCTAAATCCTTTTCTTGAAAAATTGCCCAAAAGGACCTAGATCATCCTTTCAAATCAATGTACGCAAGGCACGAGGGCAGATTTTTCCAGAATATCTGAAGCAATGAGCCGTATCCTTTCTCGCGCTGCCAGATCGCCGGCAAGACCGTGGACGTAAACACCCACGAGAGGTGCGAGTCCCTGCTGTCGCCTGCTTCATGAACCGGCGACGGTTCCTGCGAGCATCGCTCCCACACCGGTCGTCGCCATGCCTGCGTTGCCTTTCGATGTAGAGGAACGCGTTTGTCCATCGGGTGGACGACCATCGTGCATTCGCCTTCACGACGAAGACAGCATGATGTTCGCGCGCCGCCTGCGCACCGTTTCGAGGCGAGGGCGCAGATCCTGACCTTGAGACCCCAGAGGTGCGCCAGCTCGCCGAGATGCGGCGTCAGAACCGGCACAAAAGCGAAATCGTAACGCCTCCGCCTCTGCCGCCAAAGGCATGGATGGCATCGGCGTCAAGATCGGCAGCTTCTTGACGGCAGCGCAAAATCCTGCACAAACTTCTGTGTTTCCGCGCCCTGCAAGACCGAGCCCTATGAGCACGCATCGAAGTCTTCGGCGAGCGCCAATGACTCTTTGAGCGCCGCGAGGTCGATCCCGTCGCTCGTTTCGGGAAGCGCCTTCGTCATGACCTCGGTCAGCTTGCCCGCCATCATCTGCTGCAGGCTCTTCGGCAAGGCGAGCACGGCGATGCCTGCGCCGCTTCGAAAGAACGGCAAGGGATGCAACGCCGCCGCGCCCGTCATGCCGCGCGAGCCGGCGATGACGAGGATGCGGCCGCACGATCCTGTGCAGCATCGAGCGGACGCGGCAGCGGGATGGGCGCACCGTCGGCTCATCGAGATAGGTCTGGCAGATCGAGATCGTCTTCGAGCAAAGCCTTCGATGCCGATGTCATCGACGAGCAATTTTCCTGTCGCCATCTCGCCGGGAACGCATCCTATGTCGAATTTCGGCAAGCCAGAAAGTCACCGTCAGATCGGCATGGATCGCCTCCGTCACGGCTCTTCCCGTATCCGCCTCAATGCCTGTCGGGATATCGACTGCGACAACAGACTTGCCATGGCTGCTGACCATGCGCACGACACGCGCCGCCGGCTCGCTGCAACTCGCCCTGAAAGCCCGTCCCCATGATGCCGTCGACGACGCCATCGACGAAGCGTAACGTCACCTGCAGTATCCCAGTCGCGCTCCGTTTCAAGCACTTTGCTGACAGCCCCATCTTGATGACGATATCGCGATTGAGCGCCGCACTCTTTACGTCAGATGCGCCGGGCGCCCACGAGGAGATGCTGATCTGCGCACCGCGATTCATCAGATGGCGCGCTGCGACGACATCGCCGCCGTTATTGCCGCTTTCCGCGAGCACGCAGATACGCTTCCCGCGACGCCTCCCAAATGTTCTTCAAAAGGCAGAGCGACCTCGCGCCCCGCATTTTTCCATCAGCGGGATCTCGGGCGCCATACTCCTCGATGGCCCTCTTGTCAATCTTCTTCATCTCATCCGCCAAAGCGATCTTTGCACTGCTCCCCTCCAGAACACATTGTGCAACGGCATATTCGCTTGGCGTGACTCAAGGAAAGGTGTATGCGCCGCACGCCCCTCTCCTTCGCGAGCGCCGCGAGCCAGACAGATGAACCTCAGGGGCGCCGAGTGCGTCGCACGATCTCGACATCCGAGGCGCCATGGCGAAGCCCCGTGCCGAGGCCTTCAGCACGGCTTCGTCCCCGCCCAACGCGCTGCATACGATGCTGCGCGTCCCGTGCCGCGCCATCACGGTAGGAGCGCTCTCTGCAGGTGAAGGCACGCGCAAGGAACGCTTCACGTCCGATCAGCTTTTCACCCGTCGATCTCTACGATGTCCGTGCCGAGCCCCCGATCAGCCCACACTCCTGCAGCAGACCACTGCCCCATGATCGAGCTTGGAACAACCCCGTCAATCCATAAAGAGCCAGCTTTACAGAAACAGATAAAGCCGGCTTTTCTCCACTATTCTACTGTTCCGGTCGCCTGGGACACAGGTTCTTGCGGCTGTTCCACATTGCCGGGCGCCGTTGGGGCGCATCGGCGGGTACGACAGGATTCGTTCCGCCGCCACCAGGTTCGGCGAAACGTCAACAGTGCGTACCGTGCCGTCAGCGCTTCGTCGACGAGCTGTCGATTGAACTGGTACGTTCTGGCGATCAGAACCTCGACACGTCGGTTCTGACGCCCTCGCCCGTCCGTCTTGTTGTCTGCGATCGGACGATGATTCGCTGTAGCCGATCGAGCTGAAACGTGCAGGATTCAAGGACGTGTTGCTCGCGAAGAGGAACTTCATGCAAAGTTCAGATGCGCGCCTGCGAGCTGAGTTCCCAGTTCGATCGGATAGCGCGCCGTGGCGATCGGCATATTGTCCGTATGTCCCGAGATGACAACGCTCGGGTATCTTCGCCAGAAGTCCCGCGACGACAGGGCCGATTTTCTGCGCCTCGCCGACAAGCTCCGCAGAACCTGAAGAACAGCGCTTTTTCGCTGATGCGGATCATCAGTCCGTCATCGGTCATCGTCGTGTTGAGCTCGCCTTGCAGCCGCTCTGCTTGATGTGATTGTCACATCTTCTGCACCCTCTTCGAGAGCCTTCGCCTCCTGTATGTGAGGCGCTGTTTCCCTTGTCTTCCGTCGCCATCCTCTCAGCATGGCGGCTCTCGCTCGGTCCCATCTGGTTGAAGAACGACGGGCCGCCCGTGTTGAAGGCTGCCGTGAACGCTTTGCGCCATCTGGCTATCTTGGCCGAGTCCGTGGCGGACATGGCATAGAGGGCGATGAAGGTGGCAAGAGAAGCGTCATGAGGTCGGAATAAGGCAACCGGGCCCTCGCGCTTCTTCTTCATGCGGTGCATGTCGCTTTGCTTCTCGCCATGCCTTGCCTCGCTTCTTCAACGATTCGCGTTCCGACTGCGGGATGAACACCATAAGCTTCGCTTCGATCGCCGTCGGCGAATCGCCCGCCACAGGGACAGGATGCCCTCGACGATCGTCCGCTTCTGACCGATCTCGAGTCGGACATGATCTTGAGCTTGTTCGCCCGGGGAAGCGAGCAGAACGGGCGCCGTGTAGATACCGAGGATCGTGCGCAGCGCACGCGCAACCCGCGATGGCGTGACCGACGACGTTGACGTCCGACAGGTTGCTCCGAGCCGCGATCAGACCGATAACGGCGCCACGAGAACGCCGAGCGTGAAGCGCATACGTCCCCGCCACGCCGGCATCAAGCGTCCCCGAGTATGACGCTCCTCGCATGACGGAGATCTGCGTCGAGCAGCGTCGCCCTGACGAAATCCGGGTCCATGCCGTCGATGATGATGCTCAGCCCCGTCTTGAAGAACGGATCGGAGATGTCTCCGACGCGGCTTTCCAACGCCGGATGCCTTCGCGGCGCGCGATCTGCAGCTCGATGAAGAGCTGCGAAGCTCGCCCTTCTGGTGCGAAGGCGCGCACGGAACGGTCATCTTGATCGGTTCGCGCATCTTCGTCTGCGTCCATGCGGAAGGCGTGAACAGACAGGCAAATGTGCCGAGAATGACTGATCGTGAGATGCCGCCGGGTTGTTCAAGAGAACTGATTGGCGCACCCTTCAGAGACCATGCGCGAAGATGGCGAAAGTCCTGACAACAGACCGATTAGCGTTGATTTTTCCAGAAAATCCTCTTCCCTAATGCCAGGACGCGATGCGTCTCGCTGCTACTCGTCTGTCCACCGCATCCAGCACACGCAAACGATGCAGATGATTTTTGCGGCGTCTTCATCCCTGCCTGCGGCCGACTCGGTCGACCCGATCGAGCATCCGGATGCCCTCCATCTTGCACAAAGCCCGCCCGTCTCGCCATTGCGGGTCACGAAGCCGAAACTTTTGTGTCGAAGCGCAGATTACCAATTCATTACCTATATATATCGAAATAAATGCTATTCACTATGGTTTCTCTAAGGACTTTGCCCCTCATTTTTCCTTAAATTTCCGTCCCTATGAACACAAGCCTATACATTACAGTTCGTCATGAAAGTCCAAAGAAGTCAAGACCGAAGAGCACAGACTGATCAGCTCTTTTCACTGCAGGGGCGGTTCACAATGTTCCACAAAACGAATATTTGTGCATGTAGCCCGGCGTGAAGGCCAAGGCGTCCAGCACGAAGGACGCAAGCCGATCGGCGGCCTTTCGGTCGAAGACAGGCACGAGATTTCGCAAGGCTGCTTCACCACCATGGCCAGCGCAAAATGCTTCAGATAAAATGCACTTCTGATGCACTTCCTCTTAATCTTAAAAATAAATCTTGTGTATCATAGATGATTTTGGAGTATGATATAATCACTGAAAATAATTCATCTTTATGGACGACAGAGTTGGATGGCGATCAACCATGGAATTAAGACAACTTGAGTACTTTCAAATGGCGAGCCGCCTAGAGAACATCACGCGCGCCGCCGAAAGACTCCGCGTATCACAGCCGAACATCACCGTAGCGATCAGAAGCTGAAGCGGGCTTGGCATCCAACTCTTTGACCTAGCCAGAAGCAGCTTTCTCTAACGCGGAAGCGCCATCCATTCTTGTACCCGCATCGAGCTGCCCTGCGCAACATCCGGATGCCGTGCTTGAAGTCAACGATTACAAACGGCTGCAGAAGGGCACGATCAAGATCGGCATTCCATCGATGATCGAGACGGCTACCTTTTCCCGCAGATTTTTCCAGCTTTCATATTCGCACCTCGACGTCTATCTTTACGAAGAGGGATCGATGCGCATCCGTGAGCAGCTGAGCGCGATGAACTCGACTTCGGCATCGTCATCCTCTCCAATGCGGCCGCAAGCCTTCCAGACACTGCCCATGGCGAAGAGCCAAGATCGTCGCCTGTCTGCCCAAAGCAGCACCCCTCACAAAAAGAAATCCGTCTGTCTGACGACATCGAAGATGCAAACCTCATCATGCTCAAGGACGGTTCCTTCCTGCGAAAAGCTCCTGCTCGACACCTTCAAGCAAAGGGGCATCACGCCCAACATCGTGCTCGGGTCAAACCAGATCGAGACCATCAAAGGGACTGATCGCCAGCGGCGCGGGCATCGCCTTCCTCCTCGACTTCATCGTCGAAGAGACGCCGGGATCGTCGCCCACGCTTCCTTCGACAAGCCTGCCTTCGTCGATGTCGGACTTTCGCACGGAAAAAGATCGCTACGTTTCCAAAAGCCGCACAGGCGTTCATCGATTTCTGTCCAGAATACGTTGAAAAAGAAAAATAGCCAGCATCGTCGAACGACCGCCCGGAAGAGGCGGTCGTTTTTCTACGGGGCATCGATCGTCTTTCAGGACTTATGTTCAGCCGCCGCGCGAAGAGCAGCCGTCCCTCTTCCGTCCCCCGGGCAGCGCGTCATCGCAACATCACGCTTTAGATACATCCTCGCGCCCGGTGAAAAGTTTAGCAATCCCCTAGGATAATTCAGCGAAAATATGTTACAATGACAAGCGGCACATTTTTCGGACATGTCCGCACGCCTTTCACGAACCACGGGAGGAATGCCTGGCTTACATCAATGAAAACTATCTGAAAAGCTCGCCGGCGGCTACTCTTTTCGCGAAATCGCGCACCGCGTCACCGAATACAAGGAGAAGCATCCGCCGCCGACGTCATCTCCGGCATCCGGCGACGTGAGCGCAGCCCCGCCGAGAAACTTCCATCACTACCATGACTGGAGGCCGTCGACGAGATGGCAGAAGCCGCGACGTTCCGTGGCTATGGCTCGAGGCTGCGGCTTCCTCATCGAGAAAATCATCGAAAAGCAGCTTCCGGATCTCGGCATCGAGCCGATGAGTATTCATCTCCGACGGCGCCAAAGAGCGACTGCGGCAATATCCGAGAGATCTTCAGCGAAGGCGAAGATCGCCATCACCGATCCCGTCTCCCGTCCCGTATCTCGACACGAACGCTCATGGCGGGGCGCACGGGTAAAACTGCGGGAAAACGGCCGCTTCGCGGGTGTCGTCTACCTGCCCTGCACAGCGGAGAACGGCTGCATGCCGAACTTCCCACAGAGCACGTCGACATCATCTATCTTTTGCTCGCCCACAACCCGACGGGCATGGCAGTGACGCGCGACGCCCTCTCCCGCTGGGTCGCCTACGCGCGAGAACAGTAGTCCGTCATCCTCTCTCGACGCCGCCTATCGAGCTTTCATCACCGAAGGCGGCCTGCCGCGCTCCATCTTCGGATCGAGGGCGCCGAGGACGTCGCCATCGAGTTCAGCTCCTTTTTCCCAGACAGCGGGCTTCTGCAGTACACGCTGCGGCTACATCGTGCTCCCCAGCGTGCAGGGAAGAGGCGTCGACGGTGTGAAGAGCCTCAATCCGCTCTGGAACCGCCGCCGCACGACGGTACAACGGCACATCCTACATCATCGCAGCGCGGAAGCCATCTTTCACGCCGAGGGAAAGCGCGAGACGGCTGCGGTCATCGCCTACTATCTGAAAAGCGCATCATCCGCGGGACTCGAATCCATCGGCATCACGGCTTACGGCGGCGTAAACGCTCCTCATCTGGCTCAAGACGCCTGCAGGGCTGTCCTCCGGGACTCTTCGACAAACTCCTTGCCGAAGCGAACATCGTCGGCTTTTGCCGGGCGCGGGATTCGGTCCGTGCGGCGAAGGGCTAACTTCCGCCTCACGTCCTTCCGGCGACCGCGCGAGCACGGAACGCGCGGTCGCACGCCTCAAGGAAAAGCTGAAATTCTGATCGGAGGAGAGATCCTCATGCTCAAACCTCGCTTGCAGGGAACTCTGCGTCTGCCGTCCCATCTGGACGATGCACGCATCAAAGTTTTCTGGGACTTTCTGGAAAGCCCGAAGACGCTCACGCCTGCAGCCTTCCGTAACAGGACTGATCGAAAAAGGCGGAATCGCTCAGTTGCAGGAAACATTCTGCGCTTATTTTCCTCGTATGCTCGCCGCACGGAAAACACCTTCGCCCGCACGCTGGAACAGACGGCGGGGCAGCACCGGCAAAGGCCTCCGCCGCGCCTTCGTGCGCACAGTGGAACTCCTCCGACATCTTCCGCGAGGCCGCCAGGCGCCATGCTGCCCGTTCGACCTCCTCGGCGACTACGAGGCCGACGAAGAGGCGCACGAGCGAAAGCAACTCCTTCCTGCACGAACGCATGGAGCAGGCACGTCCGCCGAGACGCCGCCCATGCCCTCCTCGCGCCTATCAGCGCTACGGCTGCGGCGAGATCTCAAGCTATCAGGCGTTCGCATGGAACGAGAAGGGCATCGCCTCAGGCGTCGAGCACTTCGGGCGCTTCCCCTCGCCGACATCATCGGCTATGACCGTCAGAAGAAACAGCTGACCGACAACACGGAAGCCTTCCTCGCCGACGCCCGCCAGCAACGTTCTTCTGATCGGTGCGCGCGGCACAGAGCAGAGTCCCCTCGATCCCGAGGCTCTCGCCCCATGAATACTACGGCGGGGCCTTCGGCTCGTGCAGCTCGCGAAAGTCATAGCTCGGCGAACTGCCGCGCATCCTTGCCGCGCTGCGAAAATTCCCCTCAAGCGTTTTCATCCTCTTCCTCGACGACCTTTCGTTCAGAAAGGTTCGAAACGGACTAAGTATCTGAAATCCGCCATCGGGGAGGCGTCGACCCGTCCAAGAACGTGCTCATCGCGACCTCAATCGCCGCCATCTCATCAGGAGAGCTGGCGCGACGCAACGGACACAGGACAGGCTGCATCGGCAGAGACAGCATGAATGAAACGATCTCGCTTTCCGGCCGTTTCGGCCTCATCATCCGCCTTCCTCGCGCCCGACCGGGAGCAGTATCTCGCCATCGTCGCGCGGCGCTCGAAAAGAAAGGCATCCGTCTCCCCGCCGAAAAACGCGTCCTCGCGCACCGCTGGGACCTTGAGCACTCCGGGACGCATAACGACCGCACGGCACAGCAGTTCGTCGCGCACTATCTGGGACAAATGCGGAAATGAAGAGTCGTCGCCTCTCTCGAGAGTCGCGAAGAGTCTTCTTTCCATGTGGGGCGCACGGAGCAATGCTCCATGACTTTCGACTGCACTTATCTGCGGTCGGCGGTGCGGTGGCCATTCGCCGTCACGGTAGGGACCGCGCGCTGTTTCGCTGGCGCGATGGTATCTGCTGCCTGCAACGGTGCATAGCGCTGCGCGCCTGCCGTATCTTTTCACGCCGATGACGTCGATAGCCGCAAACAGGAGCCGCACTCACCGCAAGCGCAGCCAGAAGAGCGGTGCAGCATCTTCTTCATAGAAATCACCTCCTTCTCTGAGCCAGACTGTGCATCCTGCCGATTTCTCAGACTCTTTTTCCATAGAGATGATCAGCACCACCCTCGCTGTCGATTTCAAGCATCCCCTCAACATGCCAAGAACGACTGCTGTTTTGCCACGCTCCGCCACCACGCTCCATGCCTCGCTCCATGCCCACGCTCTCCTCGGCTTCATTTGATGCAAGCATTTCCATCGCTTCACGCATGATCCTCGCTCTTCTGTTTCTTTGAAATATCTCACCCTATCTGCCAATATCATCGCCAATACATATCATCCGCCCGCGTACAGCGGAAAATCATACGTCAGCTTTCCCAGAGGCGTGTCTTCATTTTCTATGAACTGTTGACGCCGAGGATGATGTGCGCTCGTCGCCAAAACTCTCTGCAATTCGCAGTCGATGGTCTCTCGCTGACATATATCGGCTGCCGCCATGCGAGACATCCGTCTCCGTGATGAAGCATGACACTCCGACTCAGTGAATTTTTCGTAATCTTCTCACTGCCAGCAGTGCGTTGGCATCCATCGAACTGCTGGTATACCCTGAAAGACTCGACGCTCCCGCCGCACCTGTCGGCGCGTTGAATCTCGACCGGTGAATTCCTGTCGATCCGCCCGGCATACAGCGAATGTCAACCGCACACCGCCCTTGCCAGATTTTCTCAACGCATCGTCGTGTGCAACCCGCTTTCGTCGCTTTGATGTCTCAGATTGCCCAAAGATTAATCTGCGAGAACTTCGTCAACACACTCTCAAAGCTGTCTTGAAATGCCGCCGTCATGAAGTCTACATCATCAGAAGCCGAAAGCCCGCCAACACCCTGCAAGAACTTCCGTCGCCATACAGCGCACCGTCCCCAATCCGCGCAATTTCTCCTGTCCTTTTGTTATACAACAAAACTCCTTTATGCGACCACGAAAATCGATGTATGCGGCAATGTGTCGAGATGTTCTCGGTGGGAAATTTCAACCCTTGATGCGTCTGCCTTCGCGGCATGCCTGTTTTTCCTCTTTTAAGCGAAGCATTTGGACAAATGTCCAATCGCACTGCTCATCGGCGCGCTCACCGTGATCCTCCCATGTCGCACGCCTTCATGCGCGTTGCCCTTGCTTTTCTTCAACGCTTGCCTCACAGCTCCGCGGAAATCCCTGCCAGACTTCGGATTGAACAGCTCCGCTTTGGCCACCATGGCCTGCGCAGGTCGCCGTTCTTCAGCCCCGTGATGATCTTCACCATCGCCCTGCCGCCGTCTCCGCTCCATCGCCGCCCTTGCTTCTTCATCCGGTAGCTGTACAGCCGATGGTTGCTCTCGCATGTGCCCAGGAGCTTGCTGCATCCGCCCAGTCCCCGTTGCTCCAACGAGGCAAGGTATGACCAGTTCCGCGTCATGTAGCCTCGGAGAAGGCGCACTTGTTCGGCTTGGTGTTCGTCCCGGGCTGTGGATTCAAGGTGTCCAGTACGAGGCCCTAGACGCTCTCGGTCGTGGTTCTTCAAGGCTCTGTGCAGTTCCCGGCGCAGCTTTCTGTTCGCCTCGGAGAGGCGTTCCTTGCACTTCCTCTGCACGTGATACCAATCGCGGAAATGCTCATGCCTTCCGACTTTCCCCACGATCTCCTTGAATGCGTCGATGCTGTAGCCGGCTCCCCCGTCACTGTTGCTCAGCACCAACGTGTGCGTCAGGGTCATAATGGCTGCCTATATGGTGCAGCATCCTGTCCTTAGCTTTTTCATGGCTGAAGTCTGCTATGTAGTGGGTTCCTATAAGTTCGCGTCGGTTGCCGTTCTCTCGCACGCCTTCGGCGATCTGGAAGCGATGCAGTTCCTTTTGTTTCTTCTTCTGCCCGTGCAGCATGAGGCCGTCTCCCTCGATGTAGAGGACTTGCGGTTGACGCTAGTTCTTTTTCTTCCATTGGGTCGGGCGTCGCCTGCAGGTCTTCCCATGCGCTGTAGGTTTCGCCCACTTGCTTCACTACGCGGGCGACTTGCTGGTGGCTCATCGTGACCGGCGTCAGCAGGTTGACGGCATCGGCCGTGACACGGTAGACGGTCTTGGCGGCAATCTGGGCGATGGTGTATTCCAGGTAGGCGGTGTATCTCCTATAGGGGCGGATGCCCAGCTCCTTGTCAAGGGATAGATTCCTGCCTCTCCTTCTTTGCACATCCTTCGGCGGCGTATGCGGAGCGTCCCGTAGCTCGCCTGCACGGTGCGCCAGTCCAGACGTTCCACATGCCAGCCTTTATCAGCGTATCTGCCCGCCAGTTCTTTGTCGATCCGTTCGAGCGCCTCGCTGACCGCACGGCATGCGAGGTCTTCGAGATAACTGTCGAGTTCGCTCTTCCCGCGATATGCTGTCCTTCGCACCCTTTATTATTTCCAAGATTTCTGTTACAATGGTTTCCATAAGAGACCTTCCTTGTTTTGTATTTGCCTCGATAGCATACACTATAGGGTACAGGTCTCTTTGCCTTTTTGCAACCCCCACCGAGAAATATTTTACCATGAGAACCTTTGTGCTAAGGCTGGAAAAAGCGCAAAAATCCCCCATTGCTCTGTTTGATTGAAATTTTATGTGGATGCCGCCGAGAATGTGGCTGCTTCAGGCTGCCAACCCAGTTTTTTCAGCTTCGTTAGATAACTGTTGATCTTTCTCTCCTTGTTGAATTTGTTGTAATAGTCAGCTCCCAGATCGATGAAGGGCTCTCCCAGCTTCAATATGTGGTAAATGGCTATCAGCATGGTATGCGCTACAGCTACTGTGGCACGTTTTGCTCCCCGTCGTACGACGAGCCTGTCATATTGTGCGGACAAGAAGGAGTCCTTCTTCTTGACGGCTGCCTTGGCGCATTGTATCAGCGTAGTCTTCAGTGTGGCGTTCCCTTTGGTAGTCCTGCCGCTTTGCCGCTTTCCGGCACTTTTCGTTGTTCCCTGGAGACAGACCCGCCCAGCTGGACAGATGTTTCTCCGTTGCAAAGCGACTCATATCCAAACCTGTTTCCGCCAAAATGGTTTCCGCGCTCTGCCTCCCTATGCCCGGTATCTCATCCAGCTTTTCTATCGCGTCTTCATAGCCGCTGCTGTACTGCTTGACGAGCTTATCCATCTGACCGATGCGCTTCGTCATGTCGTCGATATGATCTACGACTTGCAGGATCAGTTGTTTCTGCAAAGGCGTGAGAAAGCCGTCCAGAGCTTGCATGACATCTTCCACCTTGTGCCTCAATGCTCCGTGAAGGCTTTCTTCCACTTCATCCTTCTGCAGCGGCGCATCCTTCTTGAGCAGCTTCTGCAAGAGGCTGCGCGAGCTTTTGCCGTTGATGTTGGAAAACTACGCTGGACAGCTTGACATTTCCTCCTTCCAGCATCTTCTGCAGACGGTTGAGTTCACGTGCACGCTCGGCAATCAAGCTCTTTCTGTACCTGGAAAGTTCCCGCAACTCGCGTTGCTCCCGTTTCGGAATATAGCTCGCGCTCAACAGCCCGTGCTGCAGCAAGTCCGCGATCCATTCGGCATCCTTCACATCGGTCTTCCTTCCAGGAACATTCTTCATGTTCCTAGCGTTGACGATCATGACGCCTAGATGAGAGGTCTCGAAAAGATTGTAGACGGGTTTCCAGTAGGAACCCGTGCTTTCCATGGCGGCCATCTGGCACTTTTCATCCCAAAGCCATTTGGCGAGTGCGCGGATTTCTTTGCTTGTCGTGCCAAATGTTCGTATTTCCTGCTTCTTGCCACATCTGAGGCAGGCGACGATCGAGCGTTTGTGCACATCAATCCCACAACAGCGTTCGTACGTGACATCCATGAGATTCCCTCCCTTTGTACGACGTGGCCTCCTCGATGATGGCTCATTTTACCATACGTCCTTTTTGAGCGTAGCTCTGAACAAAAGCGTGGTGCGAAAAAAGGAGACCCGATCAGTTTACACAGCGAGATCGAATCTCAAAAATTATTCGACCTTCAACGTCTGCTCTTATTATACCATAGATGGCGGTTCTCGTTCATTGTGGTGCCGTAAGGCGTGGGCGTTTACACTAAGGATGTATGCGAGCACAAAACGGGACAGCCTTGCAGCTGTCCCGTTTTGTATATGTATCCTTTTCAGATTCCGCTGCTTTTCTTCGAGGCGTCCGCCTTGCCCGTCGTCTTCTCACGGCAAGTCGGCATCAGCGTGCGGCCGAAGTGGCCGTAGCTGCCGCTCTGCTCTCGTAGATCCGGGCGGCGCAAGGTCGAAAGGTTGCGCTGATCGAAGCGGGCGCCTGGGTCCAGTTCTCGTGCGTCGATCTTTTCGATCAGGCCTCGTCCACCTTGTTCGTGCCGGGCGTGTGTCGACCATGATCGAGACGGGGCGAGCGACGCCGATGGCGCCAGGCGGGCTGGATCTCGCTAACGGTCGGCGGGATCCTGCCGCGACGACGGTCTTCGCCACATAACGCGCAACGTGAGGCGGCGGAACGGTCGACCTTCGTGGGATCACTTGCCGAAGGCGCCGCCGCCGTGACGCGCTCATGCCGCCGTAGTGTCAGCGACGATCTTGCGGCCCGTGGTCCGATCTCCCTGCGGGTCCGCCGATGACGACTTGCACCGTCAGATTCGACAATACTTCGTATCCTGCGTCAAAGCTCTGCAGAACGATGACCTTGATTGACCTTCTCGATCATGTCGCCGCGGATCGTTTCAGGTCGATTTCCGGATCATGCCGCGGCATGCCAGCGATGGCATCGACAGCGACAGGCTTTCCGTCCTCGTCGCGCACCGTCACCTGCGTCTGCGTCTTGCCAGTCGGGCGCAGATAGCGGCTCGCCGCTCTTTCTGCCTCTGCGAGACGGCGCGCGGGCGACGCGCGAAGCGCCAATCGGCAGCAGCGCATGATTCCGGCGTCTCGGTTCGCCACGCACAGCCGGGCATCATCGCCTGCGGTCGCCCGCGCCGATGGATCGGCAACATCGGATTCGCCTCCTTCGCTTCAAAGCGCCTTGTCGACGCCAGCGGTGCGATGTCGCCCGGCAGACTGCTCATCGAGCGACACGAGGATGCCGCACGTCGCTGCATCAGCCCGCACTTCGCGCGCGTGTAGCCGATCTTCTCCGCCGTCCGGCGGATGATGTGCGGGATGTCGATGTAGCACGGGTGGAGATCTCGCCGACGACGTGCACCTGCGTCGTCTGCAAGGTCTCGCAAACCACACGCCCCATCGGATCCTTCGCCAGAATCGCGTCGAAATGGCGTCAAGAAATCTGATCCGGCCATCTTGTCGGGATGACCTTCCGTCACCGACTCCGGGTGAGCATCGTTTTGCTCATAGTATGCTCCATTCCGCCGCTGTCGCCTGCGGCAAAAAGCGCATGACAAGCCGGGCGCGACACTCCCTGCTCGACGACCTGCGAAACTGCTGACTCATCGGCATCGTCTTCGAATCAGGATCTTGCAGCGAACTTCTCTCGTATAAATCGTGCGCGAGAAGGCAGCGCAGGATTGCAAACGCTTCGCACCACACACCATCCATCAAAAAGACTCCCTTCCTACAAAAGAAAGGTCTTTCGCTTCGGCTCCCATCTCGCAGGCGGACTTCAGGGTGCTTTTGACGTCCGTCAACGGTTGCCTGTACAGCCAGTCCTCGCTGCTCTTGATAGGTGACATCCGATTCAGCGTGTATACGGAAAGGTCTCGATTGTCAACTTCTTTTGGCAAGGTCAGTGCGTCATGATGATCCGCGCACGCTTCTGCTTGCTCGTCAGCGGAACTTCGCTCGATGGAGCCGTCGCGCCGATGATACTCACGAATTCGTCTCCGTGTTGAAGCCTGCATCGGGGCATGTCATCATCGTTTGCGTCGATGGTCCGAGATTCTTCTTCTTGAAGCTTTTCATGCGCGGCAGCGGAGGTTGCCGCGTGCGCCGCGAAGCCCACGAGGATCTGCGTCTCGCTCTTCCGATGCGCCAAGCTCCATGGGAGTGTCGTTCTTCTCCGAGACGAGCGTGAGTTCCGCGTCGTTCTTCTTGATCTTCTTCGCGCCTTTCCTTCCGGGCGATGGTCGTCGACAGCAGCCGCCTTGACGACGACGGCGGCGTCCGCCGCTTCCATAGTACGGCGTCGCAGCGGCGACGCCGATTCTGTCTGGGACGCGGATGCGGAGGATCGGCGGGCGCGACGTGATCCCGCCCGCGACGAGGCACGACGACCGTCGGCGCCGCGCTGCCGCCGCTTCCTGCGCTGCGGCATGCGGCCCATCTTGCCGCTCGACGGTTGCCGATGCGGAAGCGCGGGGGATCGATCGCGCCTCCGGCGTGCCGCCCGCTGTCGCGACGCCTTCTTGCCGACCAGGCGTCTTGCCGCCGCGCGTGCCATTTCCTCCATCTCGCGCACGATGTCCACCGGCTCAGAGCAGGCGGCCCGACGCCGAAACCGCCGCACGCCAGATGACCCGTCGCCCGGCTCCGATCTTGTGCCAGCCGCGCGCACGGGACTCGCTATGATGCCCGCCGTCGCGATTTTCGCCCATCGCGCTGTTCATCGCCGGCGGCGCGAAGAAGATCGGCGCCTGACCGCCAGCAAGGTCGTCGTCGGCATGTCGTCGGCGATGCCTGCCGCCGCCTTGGCGATGATGTTCGCCGTGGCAGGCGCGATGAGACAGACGTCTGCCATGCCGTGCGAGAGCGATGTGTTCGACATTCAATGGTGGGCGAGGCTCCTCCACATGTCGAGCAAACGGGCTGCCCGTGATCTCTCGCGGAGGTCGAGGGCGTGACGAAGCGTGCGGCTTCCCTCGTCGCGCGACGTGAACCTCCGTCTTCTTTCGCTGGACGGCTCCGCAATTTCACCGCCTTGCGGCGGCGATGCCTCCCGTGACGCCGAGAAGGAATCTTCTCCTTCAAAATCGTATTTCAGGCCGCCTTTGCTGCGTACGATGGGGAGGATGTCTCCTGCGGAAATCTCTTCAAAGCGATCGTCACATCTTTCGTCGATGCGGCCGCAACCTACCGGCTCATCGCCGCTCACGGCGACTGACGCGCGCGGCTTCGCCGCGAGGACGACGAGCGTGTAGCGGCGTCGATCACCTCAAAAGTTTGTTGATCGAAGGATCTGCCGCGCTCGCCACCCGATCTTCGCTTCCCTTCTCTATTTCATCAAAAAGTTCCCCGTTTCGCGTGACAGAGACATCTTTCCGCGCGGAGAACGGCCTCAATAACTGGCGACCGCGTCTCGACGACTTCGTCGTTTGTGACGACGTGCCTCAGCGCCGCTCCTCGATCTCGCCGATCGCTGCGTCAAGAAGACGCTTCTTCAAGATCTCCTCCGTCTCCGTGTCGCGTCCGCGAATGCGCCTTTCCAGCTCGGCAAGTGACGGCGGCAGGATGAAGATATACACGCCCTCGGGGAACTTCTCACGCACCTTCATCGCGCCCTGCGTGTCGATTTCGAGGAGGATGTCTTCGCCGGCTGCCAGCTTTTCCTCCGCTGCTTCAAAGAGTGCCGTAATGGTGTCATGAGACCTTTGCCCATTCCGAGCAAGCCGTCGCTTCGCAGATCTCATCTCCTCGAACGCCTCAACCGAAAATGATAATTCACGCCGTCGACTTCGCCTGCACGCGGCTTCCTCGTCGTGGCGGAAACAGAATAGGCAAGCGGCGTCCTTTCCAAAAGCGCCTGGCAGATCGTCCCCTTTCCGGCGCCCGACGGCCCAGAAACAACGACTAAAGTCCCTTTTCCTCATTTTCCGTCCTCTCTTCCTTTCGTTTCCGGCTCATCAGATTCAGAAACGCGGTGCGCCACTGTCTCCGGCTGGACAGCGGAAAGAATCACATGATCGCTGTCCATGACGACGACGGCGCGCGTGCGTCTGCCGTAGGTGGCATCGATGAACCTGCCTCTGTCACGCGCTCTGAATGATGCGCTGATCGGCGCCGACTCGGGACTGACGATCGCTACGACGGCTCGCCGAAACGATGTTGCCAAGCCGATATTGATGAGCTTGATGTCCATGCTGCCCTCGCTTCCTCGATGTTCTGCACCTGCTCGCGCATTTTCCTCGACCTCGCTCTTGACCTCCCACGACGATCTTCGCCGCCTGCGTGAAATTCGCCTTGGCGCCGATCGTATTCGTCTCGCGTTGATCTCTGGATCAGAAAGTCGAGCTTCCTGCCGATGGGCTCCGCCTCCTCCTCGATCGTCTCTCGCGGAACTGGGCGATGTGGCTCTTAGAGGCGCACGACTTCCTCGTTGTAGCTGATGCGGTCAGCATAGAGGACGGTTTCCTGCAGAATGCGCATTTCATCGATGCCTGTCGCCAGGCATTTCGCCGAGGACGTTCTTCAAATGCGTGCGGTAGCGCTCGACGATCTCGGGCTCGAAGACAGAAAGCCTTTCGACCGCTTCAGCGAAAAGTCGAGGCGTGGTTCGAAGTCGCGGCGCGATATATCGCCTTCCCTTCGGCGCATGGCGGCGAACTGCTCCAGGCGCGTTCCAAGGGCGGAAAAAGACGATCTGCGAGCTGTCCGCGGCATCGCGGCTCTCCTCGCGCACGCGCAAGACATCGGGATACAAGGCGATCTTGCACACATCCGCGGGCGGCGTCAAAGTGCAGGAAGTCGCCAAGCTCGTAAAGAGCTGTCTGATGAGGCGCGCGCCGAGACTCTTGTCAGCGGCGATCGTCGCTTCCTTTTCGCGCTTGTCATGGAAGATGATGTTCACATCGACCTTGCCGCGCGCACAGAATTTCTTTCTTGATCGTCCTGGCGCATATCATTTTCAAAAACATTGAGCGCACGCGGCATCGAGGTGACAATAATGTCCAGATAAGCGCTGATTGACCGCCTTCACTTCCATGAACCTTGTAATCCTCATTCTCCACGGCACGCATGCGCCAAACCCGTCATGCTCTTCAATGCCAGCGGCCCCCATTCATGCCCTTGGGAGAAGCGCCGACCGGCGGTGCTTCCGCCGTCCATCTGATTCTACGATGAAAATCGACTCCGACAAGCCCAAAGGGATGCGGTCGAGGCGTATTCTTCAAGGGCATCGTGTCGGCGAAAATCCCCTCTCCATGATCGCTTGCACCGCCGTGCGACCGACGGGGACGGTGTGCAACTACTGAGGTCCGGGATTGACCGTCCTCGAGTCCAGCCGAGCGCCCACTCGTTGCTTACAAGCGGTACGGGAGCGCGGCGGTCGCGCACTGGGCAGCCTGCCGCGGTCGGCGCCGCGCGAGTCGCCGGCGTGAGTCTCTCGCCCGTCGGCAAAACGTCAGCCAACGCGCGACCTCACGCAGGGCTGCATCTGCGGCACGATATCGACGTTATTGTACTCGTTCTTCAAACGGTATTCGAGCACCTCGAGACTGCAAGGTGCCAACCGTGCCGACCAATGTGAGCGTCGGTTCCCGCCCCCTCCTGCATGAAGAGCTGGATCGCGCCCTCCTGCGTGGGTTGCTCGATGCCTTTGACGAGTGCTTGCGCTTCATCGTGTCCCTTGCAGAAACAGCGCGCGAATTTTTCGGGCGAACTGAAAAATCCTCATGCTTGAACTGTGCGGGCGTCCAGATCAACGTGTCGCCCGATCGAGATACCGCGGTCGAAAAAGTCCCACGATATCGCGGAAACGCTTCGTCGATGATCTGGCGATCCTGCGCGAGAACTGCTGCGGCTGCGCGACTTGATGCTCTTGCCCGCTCCTCTCGTGCCAGACGCTCATGTTGCGCTCGAACGCTCCCGAGACGATGCGGATGAAGGCGAGCCGATCGCGGTGCGCGGGTTCGTGTTCGCCTGAATCTCTTGGTCACGAAGGCAGAAAAGCGCTCGTCGCTCGGCTCGATGACGCCAGATCGGAAGAAGCGCGCGGCGCAGGCGCAAAGCGCGAGACGCCGTACTCTTCCGAGAAATTCTTGACGCCGAAGTTCGTCGCTGGCGGAGCCGAAAACGTCGGCGTCGAATTCACCGCCAGTCGACAACCTGACGATCGAACTCCTCGCCCGCCGCATCGAGCAGCTCGATGTCGTCCGCAATCGTCCGGCGCTCTTCTTCCGTGAGGCTGCGCCGCGGGAACGCTTCATCATCGGCGACCGCGCACGACGCGCTCCGTCTCTGCCCGCTGGCTCGCGTCGGCGGCGAAAGCTCGACTTCGCGTTTCGCGCGGTCGGTGTGCGCGCTGCAGCTGCCATCCGTGCCGATTTCGGCCAATTCATCGGATGAGGAGCGGATGCGCGGACATCTTCCAGTTCATCCATGATATCGAGCGGCGCCTTGCCGAAGCGGTCCGAGCTTGTTGACGAACGTGAAGATCGGTATGTGCCGCTCGCGGCAGACCTTAGCTTCTTCGTCTGCGCCTCGACGCGCTTCGCCACGTCGGGAATCGCGAACCGCGCTGTCGACCGCCATCAGCGTACGCGATATGTATCCTCACTGAAATCCTGATGCCCGGGGCGGTGTCGAGAATGTTGATGCGGCGCCCTCGTAGTCAAACTGCAGCACGCTCGACGTGACGGAGATGCCGCGCTTTAGCTTCTCGATGTCCATCCAGGTCGGACGCAGCGTGGCGCTCCGATCTTGCGCGACTTGATCCGAGCGGCAAGGGTGGATGGCGCCGCCGTGAAAGCAGCCAGTTTCTCCGTCAGCGTCGTCTTGCCCGCGTCCGGGTGCGAAATGATGGCGAACGTGCGCACTACTTCTCTATCCTACTTCAATTCTTCTGCGACAAAAATAGCTCCTCCACCGCTTCTTTCTCGAGACTGCCGCAAAGTCTCTGCAGCAGTCTTTACCCTATCGTTTTGGAGGCGACGCAGAATCGAACGCGCGCTGGGGAATGAGGGGTTTTTGCAGACCTGCCCCACCAACGCTATGTCGCCGTATGGAGCGGAAAACGAGGCTCGAACTCGCGACACGCTTGGCAGGTGGTGCTCTACCACTGAGCTACTTCGCATGGGGTGGCGACCCGAGGACTTGAACCCCTGACCTCCGCCGTGATGGGGCGGCATTCTGTACCAACTAAACTGCGGGCCCATCCATCGTTGCCTGCAAAGGTCGGCAACAAGTAACGATATACAAACGGCAGCAGAAGACTTGTCAAAGGAATTTGTTGGTTGTCCGTCGCGCCAGGAAGAGCTGCGTTTAGTGCCGCATCGCTTCGCCAAACTTTGGGTTCTTGTGCGGCTGCAGCATTTGCGGCGAAACACGCCTTATGCGCAAAAGTCGCTTTTAGATCTCATCCTCTCCATCCTGTTTCAGAGGCCTCAGCTGACCTGTGCATTCCCGTCATGCCGCGTCGCGTTTCCTGCCAGCCAGCCATGCGAACGTGATAGGATAGGC
>BNJV01000794.1_pt1 | contig 41680 bp, 42 predicted proteins | sample 8540591 | NCBI WGS metagenome assembly BNJV01 (sample SAMD00202457, study PRJDB9452) | human saliva metagenome | host: Homo sapiens
GGAAGAAACTCCAACGATAGATAACAATTATCGAGTTTTTTCGATCCATCGAAAGGGTTTGTTACCTCATTTGCATACGATTTGATTGTCTTCAAAGAAAATAAACAAACATTGAGTTCTGTCCAGAAAATACGTTCGTTCATCAAGAGTTGTAATCATTTCACCGGTCTCCAGGATACCATCAATGTCTTAAACCAGATAATACCGATTATTATAATCGTACAATTAACCTTCTTTCTCTCGTTTTGTTTCAGTTATAAAACGCGTACCGAATTGGTTCAACGCCATAAATTGGTCTTCACCGATGAGCACCGATCTTCCAAACCACTCCAGCGGACCGTTTTACCAGAATGAATCATTCAACGACTAAACATCGAACTAACTCCTCGGATGTCCACCATCTCTCAATTGCCGAACCAGCAGCCCTGAACATCCACATCACCAGGCACTGCCTGAAAACATGTCCACAAACCACACAGCACGATTTCGTCGACATCGTAGTTTCAACATAGCCCAGACAAACATACCGATAGATGGCTCATCACCTGTACTTTTATTTCACGTTCTTTTCTCACATCTTGGTCAACCTTCGAGTAACTGAGAGAAACGACCGATTTCGATAAAACAACCAGTCAGATAGCACCCGATGAAATGAACAAAATTATCCAGTTCATCTGAGCACAAAGAGCTAGATCATCAAAACACCAGCGATTGACCAGCCTCACCCAGGCGCTTTGCTCGAATAAATTCTTTTCGCCTGCCCTGCTTCACCATGTCGAGATCAACCTTGGCCCAGAGCCCGACAACAGTTAGCAGCTGCCTGATCTGTTACCATCACCGCTTCAACACCAGTGTCACTTCTTTCACCCGTCACCGCCTGAATTGCCTGAAGAATGGTTCAGTCCCCGTTTACCCGTTAGTGCCCAGAGCCTTCAAACGTCTTATCGCAGCCAACGCCCAAGCATGAAACGCAGTCATTTTGCCTTATTTTGACCATTACATCCGCTCGATTATCGATTTTTATTAACATAAGTCTGTAATAAAACTTTATTTTACGACAAACATCAAAGATCAAAATATTCAACTTTACCCTAAAGATTAGGTAAACCGAAGATCTGAAATCATCCGACAACACCATTTTGATTGTACCCAACACCCACCGCTTTCCGGCTGTTTGTCCCAGAGAAAACGAATAAGATTTAGCTTCTTCCGAATTCAGGCCCGCTGAATCAAACAACCTGACTCATAAAACACCTCCGAACATCATCCGACCGCCTTGTCAGCACCCCGTCAGTTCAAGACCGACCCGAGTCGGCGCCAGAACACAACAAACCATATCCAAAATCATCTGCTTCCTCGCAGAACCATTTCAATCACGATTCATCCGTGCCCATTTGAATGACATCAACGACTATAGCTCAGCCGAGTAACCACCATCATCAATTTACAAACGTCGTTCAGCTGACAGATCTGTTCCATCCGCATCAAATAACGATAACGAAATTTAGTTATTGGGCTAGGTTTTCGGTTTCGATTTCGACGAAAGAGCCCAAAGATGAATTAACAACAGACACAGATTGACAGTATTTTGTTTCCTATTCTGTGATTCACTAAACCTCAACTCTCAAACAGAAAAAAGCTACAATACATCAATATTCTACTACAAATCAAAGCTAGTTATGGATGTTCTAGCAGGGATTGATTTTATTTATCTGTTATTCTCAGAGAAAAAAATCAATCTTTTGTTTGTAAGGTATCCAAGGATGTCAATAGCAGGAATAAGTTTTTTTAATGACGGAACTAGCAAAAAGGATAATCTGATAATATTGACAAACTTTTTTTCTGTTTGGGGGATTATGAGGGTTTGAGTGAATCTGAAATTAAGAATAAGATAGATTATGCCGTTGATAATTTTTTTAATCGAATCTGTTAATCTTTATTTGTTGGATTTACAAAAATGCTTTAGATTCTTTTTCGTGAAAGTCAAAATTCAGGAGCAATTTACAAGTTTATTAACTCAGAAGTTTCATTGCCATTTAATTTTTAATGATGAAGAATTGCAAGTTCTGTTAGAACAAAATCTATCTTCAAACTTATTTGTTTGCCAAATTGGTAGTAAATTAATTTTTTTCAACTGAAACTATAAATCGATTGTCTGTCATTTCAAATAAACTTTTAGATGAATCTCTGTATGGTTTTAAAAATGGTTTCTTCGCAAAAAGAAGGGGGAAGCGAGAGTAGTTTTGGATATAAAGGTTTTGTTTATGTTCTATACCGACTCAAGGATCTCGGATACTTAACTAACAAAGAATTCTTTTGAAAAGCTAAAAACTGTAATTGTTCAAGATGAGAATGTTTGAAAGACTTTGATTATTTTTATAAAAATCAAAAATTGTTTGATTCGAAAATAACCTTTGATTTTAAGGTGAATTCAGAAGAAGAAGCTAAATCTTTGTCTGAATTGGTTGAGACTGCTGTAATTTCGTTTTTTTCTCTAAGGACCAAAAACTAGCCAGAAGATAATTAAGAAATTGTTAGGTACAATCAAAAATAGTGAGTTTATCTCAGATGATTTTAAGATCTTTGGTTTACCTAAGAAATCTTTAGGAATTAAAGGATTGAATAATTTTTTTGATCTTTGATGCTAACTTTTATCAAACTAAAATAAAAAGTTTTTTTATTTTTATAGACTTTATAATTAATAAAAAAATCGGTAATCCGATAGAAAGAAGGATATAATGAATCCAAAAAAATAAAACAAAAATTATTTCTGCATTTCCATGCTTAGGAAAAAAACATTCTTTGCGGCAAATAATAAAGACATTGCTCTTGATTTAGAGAGCTCTGACTTTTTCTTTGATAAAACAGGTTTTGAAGATTATTCTTCAGAACAATTCAAAGGCTTGAGTAATAGAGTGAAAAAGAAAAATGGCTTGCAAGATTATTTGAAAGCAATTGATGAAGCTGTAAAATCAAACAACTATAGCTTTGTCTTTATCAGCCAGACTCCTGATGTTGTTAAAGGAGTTATTGATCTCGGCTATGAAGTTCATTTGGTTAAACCAGAACCCGGGAAAAGAATCAGAAAAAAAGAATTTATTCGAAGAGCAAAAACTTCGTGGAACAATGATCAGTGGATCAATTCAACAATTAAGTTTTTGAGTGAAGATCCCAAATCTTATTACTCAGATGATGAACTGGATAAGATTTTTTTGTTCATTTCATTTCCAAAGATTCTTTTATCTCTGACTGGTTGTTTTTATCAAAAGAAATCAATTGATTTTTTTATTCTCTGGTTTTTATAGAAAGGTTATTAAAAATTCTGAGAAAAAGGACATGGAGAAGTAAAAGTTTTTAAAAAAATTGATGAGAAAAATTCATCTATCAATTATGTTTACAATGCAAAAAGATTATGTTGTTAGAAAAAGCTACATTAGTCAGCAAAAATCGACATACTTAATACATGAACATGAATTTTCTTTTTCAAACAGTAAAAAAATGAAGAATTGTTACAAATTGATGTAGATGTTCCAAAGACACCTACTGAGATTTTTAACTGGTGAAAAAGAATAGTAATAAAAAAACATCGAAATTAATTCGATGTTTTTTTATTAACTAATCCTGATTGAATTGATTTCATTTCTAGTAAAAACGTATCACTTTTTAAGAGTAAAAGATTTTAGAAGATCGGGTACTCATCAGTGAAAAAGATTAATTTATAAGCATTGAACTTAATTCAATTTTTTTATATTGTTTTTTTATAACTAAAACAAAAAAACAAGAAAGAAGGTTAATTATTTTTGATTACTAATAAATCAATATTATCTAAAGTTTTAAGACAAATTAGTGAGCCCTTCTCCCTGGAACAGTTAAAGAGTGAGATTTTTAAACTCTTATTAGACGAACGTAATTTTTTTCTGGGACTAAAAAAAGCGAACTCAATGTTTATGTTTTATTTTTCTTTAGAAGATAATCAAATCGTATGCAAAACAGGAGAAGACATGAAAAACCAAAACCCATTTCTTCTTCGATGGATCAAGAAAAAAATGATAATTTTATTTATCTATCAATTTTGGGTTTTAATGCAGATCAGTGGCGTAGATAATAATGAAATTGAAAAATTATAGATAATTGGTTCAAAAGAAACTTTTTATCCAATCGTCAACTGAGGAACTTTTAAAGTTACAGAATTCGATTACATCTACAGATTTGAACAATTCTGGATTAAACGACTTTATTTTTTTGCTTCAGAGGTAATCCCTCCCTTTCATTGTTAGAGGATTATCAATTGGAAAAGATTTTTAAAGATACTATCTTGTATGATGTTTTTTTCGATTTAAGGAAGAAAAATGGTAGACTGTTGTTTTCATCAGAATCAATTGATAGACTCTTTAAAATAAAAAGACAAAGTTATTCAGGATGCATTAGAGGATTTAAAGGGGAACCAAAATGATTGGTCTTTCCAACGTTTTATTCTCTGTCTCCTAAAATTAAGAATGCGTGATTATTTAACTGTAGAAAACTTTTTATTCTTTAATGAACACTGTTTTTTTGAAATTGATGACAATATCTGGTACGATATAGATTATTTTTTTGAATACGAACGCAAAGTATCTGTCAAGATTTAATGAGACATCTGAACTCTTAATTGATTTTAAAATAAATTCAAAGGAGGAGGCAGAGGCGATTATTGAATTGTTTCATTCAGTTTTGAAAGTTTTCTTTCTTAAAGGTAACAGACTGTATTCATCCAGTGATTTTTTTATTTTTAGCAAAATGATCGAAGCGATTTATAAAAACAAAATGGATAGCAGAAGATTTTTGATTTCGGGATTGGGATTCCCAAATCAAGACTCTCACTATTTGCTTTACGTCAGAAGTTTTCTGATTGAAAAATAATAAAAAAAGCATCAAGTTTTAACTGATGCTTTTTATTATCTGAATAAATTATTTTTTTATAAAAAAATAATAAAAAAATGGTTGACTTTAGAAAAAAATAAATTATATAATGTTTTTTTGTAAATAACTTTATAAAAAAATCAAAAATGAAATTATAATCAAAGTTCAAAAGCAATATGAAGTTTGATTACTCAATTTTTATCAAGTTAACAGTAAAAAAAGAAATAAATAAGACAGAAAGATTAATAACAACTATGGAAATTAAAACGATTAAAAATTACCGGTATCACACTAGTAGGGCTAACTATTCTAGCCATGGGATGCGAAAATCCCCCACTTCTCAAGCAATTGAAGAAAACACTACCCATGCTGAAACAGTCCAAGTAGCTACTCAAGATAATAAGAAAGAAGAAGAGAAGCTCCCAGAATCTAAAATTGAACCCGAGAATAAAGTCTTGGAAGAAACTGTAGCACCTACTGTATCAATTAAAGAAGAAGTTGTTGCTGCTCCAGCTAAAGAAACGGTTGAATCACAAACTCTTAAGATCAAAGGGACAACCTTAAAGTGGTTTACTGAAATCGGGCAAAAAGGTATCAATGCAAACCATAATGTAGCAACAACCTGGGGTGGTGATTTTTAATCCAGATCGTTCAACATTAATTGCTGGACACGATGATGGTCCAATGTTCCAAGCTACAAAATTGGAAAATGGGGATGTTGTTTCAATTTTTGATAAAAATGGCTCAGAATTCCAATATAAGTTCCTTAAGAAAAAAATCATTCCTATGGTTTATGACGGAGAAGGAAGCGGATTTGTTGAGAATTTAGAAGATGATCAATACTTAGAGACAGTTTTGGATTCTGGTAATTATTTGAATCTTCAAGTTTGTGTAGAATATGATGCTTCTGGATACAAAATTATGATTGTTACTTTGGAACCAGTGAAATAATTTTAAAAATAACTTTGGTGATGAATTTGTTTGTGAAAGTTACTGTAAATGGTAAAGAAGATTTTTTTCTGACATTAGGACTTATTTTTTTAATTTTTTTGCTTAATAATTCTTGGATTTGCTTTTTGGATGGTAGATTAAAGCGTTATTTTTATTGGAATCGCCATTTATTTCTTTTTGAAAAAGAAACAAATGAACATCTGCATTTTGCATTGTCAATGCCAACACTGATTAAAAAGATCCGCACCTGGATCTTTTTATTGAAATGAAAAACTATTTATTGACAAATAGATTGTTTTTTTGATAAAATAATTCTACAAGATTTTTTATCTTGTAGGTTGGATTCTTTGTTCCAATCTTTAGCAGTCGTTAACTTTGAAATTCGGAGTTGGCTGCGAGTCTAAACGATATTAAGGACTAAGAGAAACCGCAATGGGTCTGACTAAGATAGTTTGACCGTAACGGACTTGAACTTCTTCTTATCGAGGACGCCCAGATACAAATAAGAGGTTTAAAACGATTTTTGGAAACGGTATGTTTGTTTTTGGGTCTAAAAGAAAATCATATAGATTTTATTATTTCATTAATTAACTTTAATTTAATAAAAAAATAGAAAGACTTTCAATAAGTCTTTTTATAATTAAAAAAAGTTAATTAGAAAGAAGGAAAATTATGATAACCTTTGAATCACAAAATTCCCCATTTAAAGAAATGAGAGATTTAGTATTAAAAAAATAGTGATTTTAAAGAAAAATTAAAAAGAATTAGTTGATTTTTTAATTGAAGTTGAACCAAATGAGTATAAAATCTACGAAAAATCAATGTGATTTTTTGACTTTGAAACATCAGATCCAGTTATTGTTATGGCTGACTTAGATTTTTCGACATAAATCATCTAAGGTTGGAGTTGATAGTTTAGATAGGTTTTATCCCATGGCGTCCTTTAATCTTTTATGAGCCCAATACTACTTATGTAAATTCAGAAGAAGCAATACTTTGGAAAAATAGATTCAGAAGCTTCAGTTTTTTTGATTCTACCCCTATTGCTAATAATGTAATAGAAAGAAAACGTAAAGATGTCGAGCTCTTTGTGGAATTAAAAATGAATGAAATCTATTCTAAAAATTAATTCAAGTTTTTCTTGCTTTTAAATGATTTGTTGAATAGATTAGAAAAATAAGTCTGTATTAGATAATGAAGTTTATCATGATGTGCTATTTAGACAATTACCATTGAGAATTCTTAATGATAATCAAATAGAACAATTATTTTATATAGTTTCAAAAAGTTCTTTTTAGGACGACATAGCTATTTTTTATGATCCTAATAACTCAAAGTCTAAAAGAGTTATGTCTATATTAAATAATTCTGCAGTTGTACTATTAAATCAAACCTTTGAATTATTAAAAAGTGATTTTTGATTATTTAGATGATTTGGGTATCTCTCTTTTCATTTTACATGAATGTGAAATTATAAGTACAAATGAGTTACTTCATTACTTTTCTCAAGTAATTGAAACCACTGGACAATTTTTAGTGAACGTTTTTTTGAAAGCTAATATTATTAATTCTAGAAGTAAAAATTATTTAGAATACATAATGGAAGTTGTTTGTTTATCTAAGAAAAAGATTTATGTAAATCCAGATGCTGAAGAAAAATTGTTCAGAAGATAATTCTTATTTATTTTTTAAAACAATTTATCTCATCACTTACAAATAAAAAAATAAAAAGAGTTGGTTTATTTTACCAACTCTTTTATAATTACAGAAAAAGATAAGAAAGAAGGTTTTTATAGTGCTTATTAGATCGAAAGAAAATTCTAGATTTTTCTAATTTATTAGCCTGCGTATTAACTGAAGCATCTCTTCAACAAATAAAGGATGAAATTATTGCTTTAGTATTAGATAAAAAGTAATATACCAAAAGATAAGAATGATCCTTTTTTATGCATACGTATTTTTTCTCTGAAAAAGATAAATCTATTGTTTGTAAATCAACAAAAAGATGTCTTTAGTTATTCACAATTTTATAAGGATGGTTCCAGAAAAAGATAATTTAATTTATTTATCAAAGTTTGATGTAAAAAGAATTTTTAATAAGACCAAATTCAGAACTTGAATTATCAATTGATTCTTGGTTAAAAATCTTTTGCTAAATCTGTAACAGAAGAATTGTTTGAATTACAAAAAAATCCATTGATTCAAGCTATCTACCAGTTACGATGTTGTCAATAACTCCCCCACTGGACTTGTTTGATGACCAACAATTAAAAAGATCTGTATTTTAATAAAATCTTTTCAGATTTATTTGTTTTTAAAGATAGTAAAGAACGATATACTCTTTCTCAAAAATACAATTAAAAGACTTTTTAAAATAAAAGATGAAATAATTTCAGAGATGTTAGAGGATCTTAAGAATAACAAAAAGGACGTTCATATCAATTCTTTTTTTACAATTTGTTATGAGATTGAAAATAATTAATTACATAAGCAATAAAAAAACTTTTTATTCTTTATTGAATACTGTTTTTTTATTCAAGATATGGATGTTTGGAAAGATTTAGATTATTTTGTTAGTGGATCAAGATTCTATGATGAGAGTCGAATGTTAACTAATTTTAAAGTAAATTCAATGGAAGAATTAGAATCTTTGATTGAACTTCTAAAAATCATCTTCCAAATCATTCTTTTTGAAAGATCAGGTAGTATTCATTTCTAGTTATGACTTTTTTGAAAGGGTTAATTAAGTCAATAAAGAATTCAAGCTATCTTCCTGAAGATTTTTGAATTGTTTGGAAAGATGAAAAAAAGATTTATCTATGGATGTTTTAGTTAGTTACTATGGTATTGAAATCTGATTAGATTTATTATTTTCTAATTTGTTTTTTTCGGATTTTTATTTTAATTGATTAATAAAAAGAAATGAGTTTATTTTTTTATTAAGCTCATTTCTTATATAATTAGAGAAAAGTACTGGAAAAATACCAGTAGAAAGAAGGAATAATATTATGAACAACAACAAAATGAACAGTAATGAATTTCTAGAATTTCTCAATTCTGAGAATATGCGTTTACTAGATATTCTGAAAATTGGGATCTTATTAACAGAAAAAGATTGATGTAGTTTATGCTAATTTCTATGAACAATATCTATCTGATAGTAGTATTTTTGAAGAAATAATGAATCAAAAAGAAAAACTTGAAAACTTGGCTTTTTAAATCAGATACAAATGAAATCTTTTTGTGGATAGTGATTCTGTTGACGATTTTTTTGAAATCACAAGGGACAAAACAAACTAACTTTTTATTCAAGAAGTTAATGTAAACAAAGTTTTTAAAGATCCCAATGTATTGGCTGCAGCTGTTGATTTTATCAATCTTCCAGCTCATCGCAAAGCTGCTCGAGCAGAAGCGATTGAATTCATCGCTGAAGCAGCTAAAGAACTGTTTTCATAAAAATGGATAACCAAAAAGAAATGAGTTTGTTTTTTTCAATCTCATTTCTTTTTATTCTTTTATAATTAAAGAAAAATACCGGGATGCCGGATAGAAAGAAGGATATTATGAATAATAATAATCTAATGAACAACAATTCTACTGGAACTAAAACAGTACAAATCGATTTGAACAAAGTTTTTAAAACTTTTTTTATTCAAATTATTTGCTGGATAATCCAAACATGGAAGGTCAGTTTTGGATTTCATTGCTGATCAATCCAGAGACAGAAGAAATCTTGGTTGTAAAAAAACCATCCAGGACAAAAATCTTTCTGAAATGGCTAATAACATGGGGTTGCTTTTTTTGTTGCTTCAATTGAAGCTAATAAAGTTCTTCTAGATGATGAAGATGTTCTGATTGCAGCCAAAGATTTTTGTAAATCTTCCAAAAGTATCAAAAGACTTTGAAAGATGAAGCCTTGGACTTCGTTGCTGAAGCAGCTAAAGAAGTTTTTTTATTGGAAACTGTAAAGAGCTGAACACTTCTAATGAAGTTAATGACTCTCAAGTGAATGTTGAAGGTGACGATAAACTCAACAACTCAACAACTCCACCAGAAGTTTTTGAAAGAGATTACTGCACTGCTAAATGGGATTGTTAGTGACGAGCCTCATCTAACAAAAAGAAGTTCTACAACAATCTAAATTGTTTGATTTTGTTGTTTATTCAATTACTAACTTTGAGGTTGGAGAAGGATTGGATAAAAATTGCTCTCTTGAATTCTTTAGCTAAAAAAAGATATTATTTCCTCTGAGCAGTTTATTCTTTTTAACTTCTAAGCTTATCGATTTGGAAGAAAATTCAATTTTTCAGATCCAGAAGCCATTGAATTGTTTTTGAATCAACTGTCGCAATCTTATGTGCGCCAAAAATAATTTTAATTATGTGAAAGAAGAAACCTTGAAAGAATTTTTTCAATAAAGTTTCCAAAGTTGTTTTTGGAACAGCAAAATGGAAAAACTTATTCTCCTATTAGGAGATATTATGACTAAATCAATCTAATATTGTTTAAAAAAATAAAAAGTATCCTTGAGTTCAAGGTGCTTTTTATTATAATTAAATAAAAAGAAAGAAGGTTTTTTTCAAATGGAAAACAAGAAAATTATTGAAACAATTAAAGAGTTAAATAAAAAAACTCATTGATCCAGAATCAATTAATTTGTTTGTAGATTTTTTTATGAACGACTACTATCTAACAATTCGTCAATTAAGGATTTAAGTTCAATTACGAACTTGTATTGTTTATACAACCCTGAAACAAAAAGAAGTAATTATCTCAGACAACAAAACTCTGAATAACCTTACTAATCCAAATAACTTTGTTTTTAAATTAGGATCAGAATTAGTTGATTTGATTCAAGAAAAACAATCATTGCTATGTTGCTGCAAAAGATTTTTAAATCAATGCCACTATATAAAACTTCAGATCGACTAGAAGCCCTCACTTTTTATTGCTAAAGAAGGGATGAAAGTTTTTAAACCAATTGTTTCAGACCGAACTTCATGGGATGACTCTTTAATTTTTGGATAAAAGCTTATGATCAGGTAATTCCTTTTTCAATTCTTGAATTGGATCAGAAGGTTGAAGTCGCAGCCAAATGGCTAGAACAAGTGCAACCTGGTAAGAGCAAGGAATTCTTTGAAGGATTGGATTCATTTGAGGATGTAAAAAAATAAATTGCTCAATTTTGAAGTGAAACGTGATGCACTTTTTGATGATGTATTACGACCTATTTTTGATTTTTAGAAAAAAATTAATGAATAAAAATCTTATCTCTAAAAGTTTTTTTATCTTGAAAAGATTTCTGAATTTTATGAGTTGAAAAAAAGATCTAGGATTTTTAATAAACATAATGTCGATGTTATTTTTTTACCTGGATTCTTAATAGCCCAATTTATAAAGATCCAAATTCAAGCACCTCTAACCTCAATATGATGATTCCTTGTAAGACTTGTGATTTTTAAAGACCGTCCAGAAAACCCTGATTCTTATAAATTAGATCAGCTATCTAAAAATTCCAAAAAGATGTATTACTTAAGTTTTTTTGAAGACGATTAATAATCTTAATAAAAAAATTCTTTTTTTGGATGAGTCTCACTCATCAAAAATCACTAATCCAATTATTGAAGTTTTTGTAATAAAAAAATAGGCTATAATCTTAGCCTATTTTTTTATTTGATTTCTTCTTTATTTTATGATAAAATTAGTTAATAGAATTTGGAAAGGTTTTTTTATAAAGATGTTATTTGATTTTTTTGATGGATTTGATTGGTGCTACTAATAGTGATAGATGGGCACATGTGGTTGGTTTTTTATGCCGTTAGCTGCATTTCTAACTGCCATTTTTTTCTGTAGCTATATCAGTAGCATTTTTGCATTTTAGCAACTTTTTATTGTTAATAAATTAAAAAGAATAAGCTTGATTATACGAGCTCTTTTAAGATTTTTAGTTTTTCTAGTTCCAGTTATTTTTCATGGTTTCTTTCCTTACATCTAATAAAAAGAATGGAAGATTCGGTTTGGGAGATAACAAAAGGATCTGAAAGAGTATTAGTACCAAATGACAAAGAAGTCAAACTATCTATTGTTGATCTAAAAAAAGATAAAAATTGTAGTTCAATTTGGTGATAACGCAAACGATAAAAAGAATTTTATTTGGATAAAGACTCTAAAATTGAAAAAAATCTGATACAATTGAAGAGCCAACAGTGACTTCTGCAGTTGTTTCAGAAAAGAAATCAGTTCAATATTATAGAGGTAAGGGTTATTACAATCCAACTAAGTCAAGAGAATTTTTAAAAAAATTAATGGTAAAATGAAATTAAAAAGATAGTGAAAAGATTTTAAGTAGTAATTAGAATGGAGGGCATACTAGTGATTTTTAATTTCGTAACTGAATTACTCCTTAAAGGAGATAAACCTACAGAAACGTTTATCGGCTTTTTGATTGCTATTGGATTCTTTACTTTAGTAATGTTTATTTTTAGCTTCTGTAATTGGAGTTTTTAATTGGAGATACTATTGCAAGAAAAAAATTGAAAAAGACTGAAAAATGAATTAAAGATTCGCTATCATTTTTGATTGTCATCTTAGCAGTACTAAGTTGTTTGACTATTACTTTTTATAATGCAGACTTTGGTTTTAATTACGAAACAACTTGAAATTGAGCTAGTACCAAACGACAAAAAAATACCTGTTAAATTGATGTCTATTCACGAACAAAAAGTTATTGTCAACTTCTACTGAAAAAGTTTATGATGTGATGCTTGCAATTGGTGAAGATGATAAGGTAGAGTATAAAACTTTTTAGACTTGATAAAGAAAAATTCTAATATCAACTATATAGATGAAGGTGAAAACCCAGACGTCAAAAAGCTACCCTGGTAACTAAAACAACAAATTATTATTTTTCATGGTAGAAAACTTTCTATTGGTGAAAGAAAGTTGAAGGTTTTAAGGATTGATGGAGATATTGTTAAATCTCCATCAGAAACTTTGATTGAGTGGAAAAATAAAAAGATGTCCATGGTTAGACATCTTTTTATTTTTGTTATAATTAAAAACAAAAACCGGAATTGGTTAGAAAGAAGGTCTTATGAAAAATTACATAGTGGCAATAGAAAAGCATTCGTTGACAAAATGACAGCAAGTTTTTCAAAAATAACTAAAGACAACATTGGTGATTTGGAAATCCTTGATTCAAATGGTCTCACCCTCCTTGAAAAAAATTAAAGGAGTTAAAAATCTTCTTTGACTGTTAAAGAAGGCTTTAAAGATAAACGCTTGGATAAGATAGCGGATGCATCTTCTTTGCTTTTTCGGTTCTGAATTTGTAATTCCTGAATGCTTGTTAAACTTAGAAAAATTAAGAAATTCAGAAGTGAAAATAAATCAAATGATTAATTTATTTAATTTGATTATAAACTTTGATAATGACGGTTATCAACCGTCAGATTTAGATAAATCAATAAAAAGAATTTTTTTGAGATTGATGATTCAAAACTATCTTATAATATGCCTTTTTGTATATGATTTATTTTTTTAATTCAGATGATCTATTAAGCAATTTAAGCCAATTGTTATTTTTTTCTTGGAATGGAATTTTTTTGAAGAATCTGAAATTGTTTTTTTAAGTTATTATACTTAGTTAATGAAGATCGTTTTGTTGTTCATAATTATCTAGCCAAGCGTATCGCTCATGATATAGTTGTTGAAAATGAATCTAAATCGTTTAAAATAAATTCTTGTTTGGATTTAGCAGATTTTTCGTATTGCTTTTAAATGATTGTTTTGTTGTAAAAAAACGAAAACATGAGGAATGCCATTGTTTTTAATAATTCAAAAAAATTATTTAAAAAGAAACTTTGGATTTGTTATATAATCAGTTTAAAATTAATTCAGATTTATTTATTTCGAATCTTTTTAATAAAATAATGAAAGAAGAAAACGGAAGATGCTTTTAAGTTTGTTGATTTTTTTATTTTATGAAAAACCTCATCTCAGTTATGTTCAGATGAAAACTTAATCGCAGTTTTTAAAAAGTTCAGATACTATTCTTAGTAGGCTTTTTACTTGGCTCTGAAGGAAACCGGGATGAAATTGCAAGATTAAATAGGTTGTCTTTAGAAGTTAAAAATAATAAAAAGGAGATTTTTTAAAAAGTCTCCTTTTATAATTAAAGAAAAAAATGAACTAAATCTAGTTTTAAGAAAGAAGGAATAAATTATGTTAATGAATACAAAGGAACAATCTCCTCTTGGAGAGTTTAAGGATTTTTTTATTTTTTTCAGATGCAGGGCAAACTGAACTTGTAAATCTTTTTGAATTCAACAATTTATGAAATTGTTAAAAACTCTATTTGTGGAGATAAAAAAAGAATAGAATTAAAGTTTTTTTATTTTTCTTTTTGTTCAAATCAATTTGTCATTTGTAATTATGGTTCAATTATAGATGTACAAAAAAATCTATGTTTATAGACTTTTTGGACTTCATATAATCGATCACTTGTGTTGAACTTTTTTTCAACACAAGACCACGTTGCGAATTCGCTAGTTCGTGGGAGAACTACAACCATTTGTGAAGCTCTCAAAAGGTTTTTTTATTTCGTATCCTTTCTAATAATTTCAGATTTTTCTCTTCTACGAGAATGTTTTTCTTTTTTTACTCTTTTTTTGGTGTCGGTTTATTTTTTTGTCACGCAAAAGAAACTAATTTGATCCCAGATTTCTTTTTCTGTTTTAGAAAAATCTACCTGATTTAATTTTTACGTTTTTCCTTCACGCTGAACTTGATTCATAGTCGAAATAATATCTCTATCCATTATGTCACCAGTTTGACCAAATAATATCCCTTCCAATCGGACGCCCAATTTCTCCAGTTAATGGATGGGCTGTACTAGTGTTTTTTTGCATTAACTTTATAAACTGAAATAGATTCTTGAGAGCAAGCTTGCGTGATTGCTGATTGTTGTTCACTATGATCCCATTTACCTCAATTGAACCCAACCAACTTAAATCTTCCATAAATAATGAAGAACAATTATGTCTCTTACATAGCTCAATGATTTCAACGCTAATTTCAGAATTAATTGCATCTTTTATTCGTGTAATTTTTCTTAGTAATTCCTTCTATGTGACCTCTTCGTTCGATCCCATTTTTTTGAATAGCATTTTTCTGGAATGTAATTCGCAGACAGAAACAATTCATCAACAAATTGATTTTTTTCTTTATAAAAATTTCACGTTCATTTTTTTAGATGATTTAATTTCTTAGATAAACGTTCTGTTAGCTTAGATGGGGTATAAAAATCTTTCCCCATTATTCCGTTTGAGTTGATATAACCAAAAAGTATAAGCATGAATTTGTCCCTAAATCAATAGCACCAATGTTTTGTCCATGTGTTTGATTTTCTTCAAAATCAAAGGTTACAACACCATAATAATTCCCATCAGAATCTTTAGAAAATCTAGGGTTTACTAACACGATTACCTAGTTGATACTTACTAGATCTATGGAAAAATAATAGGCAACTCACACCAAGTTGTTTTTCTTTTTATCTAATATTGCATAGTTAAAAAAATAAGATTATCCATCTTAGCAGCTTGCGTATTGATAAATGCAAAAATCTAAAACAAATCTTGCATTCCTTGGTAATTCAGGAGCTGTTTTACATTGTTTGAGATTTTTGAACTTTAGCTTTACTAAAAGGTATGCTATTATCTATACAATATTGATAAAAACTTCACAGTGTTATAATTTCCAAACTTTTTGCAATGCATCATAAAGAGCAATTTGTTCTCTTTGAGAAGCGTGGATTTGTCGAATTTGTTCTGCAAAAAGCACAGAAGTACCATGATGGTGATGGAAAACTACCATCTTTTTTTCCATTTGTATTGAGTTTCTTTACCAATAAGATTACGTAAATCTCTCCAATACTTACCTGGATGTAATTTGCTGTCAATTGATGAGATTTGTTTTCTCATCTTATCATCTGATAAAAACACGATCTAATTCAGATTGCAAGAATTCATAAGTTTCTTTTTAAGTTATCAGGAAAATTGATTTTTATAAGCTAGTTTCATTTCAACTATCCTTTTTATTTGATTTACAAATAATATTAATTGTCTTTATTTTTAATATTATATCATAATAAAAAAATAATGTCAACATTAGTTTATGTTTTGACATTAAAAGATCATTTTTATATAATCAGTTTAAGATGATACGAATGTTTCAGAATTGAATCCAGTTAAGAAAATGGATGATTTTTCTATTACTTGGTTCTTTTTTTATTTAAATAGAAATCTGAAATTGTATAAGAATTTGGTTGAGGTTATTGAAGATTTTTGATTTTGATGAAATAAAAAAATAAAACCGGAACTCGATAAATTATCAACTTTTATTATTGACAATTATTTAACTCCTGAAGTTTCAAAAATTAATTTTAGAATTTTTATGGAAAAATCAGGATCACTGAGAGATAGGATAGACGTTTATGCATTAAAAAAATGGAGAATTTTCGATTAGACTATTAAATGAAAAAGATTTGTTGGAATTCTTGTTAGTGTTTGCTGATTATAATACGCCAGTAAACAAAAAGAGAATTAAAAAAATAGATTTTCAAAGTTTCGTTTCAGAAGAAGTTTATGATCTTATTATTCGATTGTTTAAAGATTTTTGCTTTTTGATTCATTGAAAACAAATAGCTTATATGAAGTTGATTTTGATAGTTTTTATAATTTGCATTCTATCGGGCTACTATCAGATGAAACTATTGTTCAATTGTTTAATAAAATTATTTACTTAAATAAAAAAAGAAAACGATAAGATCAAGAAGAATTTTTTTGATTTTTTTGTTCAGATTGTTTTTAGTAGTCAATATTCCGCATTTAATCTATTAACTCAAGAAGACGTTTTTATCTTTTTTTGAGTGATGAAGATTTGTTAAATCTATTAGAAAGCTTCTTTTATTTAATTAATAAACTTGCTGCGGATGTGGGGACAATTAAAAAAATAATTTTAAATGAAATTATGCCAGAAATCGAAGTTAGAAAACTTAAAGTTTCTCGTGAGTTTTTTTCATTACTGAAAGATCTTTTTGTTCTATTGTTATCTGAACCTATCAGAAACTATTTTTTTAATAATTTTTTTCAACTGTAATTCTTGAAATAAGTAAAGGTAGAATAATTAAATTATTCTTAGAATTGACTGACAGATTGTTTGACGAAAGACAATTTAAGAAGTTTATTTCATTGATTGAAGATTCAAAAGGCGAAAGGTTTTTCCTTTTAAAATCTCTGACGAGGCAAAAAAAATAATTTAAAACAACTAATTAAATCTGTTGATTCAGGATTAATTGTTTCTGAAAGTGATTATATAGTTGATGCAATCAAATCTTTTTATGGAATTTTTAGATTAAAAAAAGAGTTTTAGTAAAACTCTTTTTCTTTTTATAATTAAAGAAATTGAAATTGACTTTAATAGTCAAAAGAAAGAAGGTAAATAATAATGATAATTAAAAAAAGAAGTGAATCAATTTGGAATTCATCAAGTTATCAACTTTTTGAATGATACTAAAAATCATGAAAAAGATTGCAGAGGTAATTGCTTTAGCAATTCAAGAAGAGATTTTTGATAGCTAAAAGAAATCGCAATGCAACTTCTCCAACTCAAGATAGATTTTTCTAATTTAGATGTTTATTATCTTGTAGAGTCTGAAGAAGTATGGACTTTAAATGCTAATTATTCTGTTAATTATTGGATCAAACAAAATGGTTTGTCATTTAATTATGATAATTTTTTTGTTATTAACAAGAATCGAACTTTCTAAAAAGAACGAGTAAAAGCTTTTGCGGAAGCTTTCTATAATAGTAATGATCTTGAAGAGGTGAAGGCGTTTGTTAAGAAAAATCATTTTTTTAAAGATTTTTTTCTTAAAGTCATCTGAATTACTGCTTTCGATAAGCAACGAAGCGCAATTTGAAGATTTTTATGTTAAAAGCTTTTAAAAAGAAAAATAAAATTCCATTTAGGTTTGTTTGTGATAAAATTGGATTCTTTAAGAGATTAACTCAATATAGTAATATTAATTTGTTAGGTGAATTTTTCTAAAGATTTTTATGTTAACAAATGAATCCTTTGATAAGTTTAATCACTTGAGATTGGACTATGTAAATAATTCTTTGGAATCCCTGTTGAAATCTGAAAAATACAGACATTGAATCATATCTTAAAGCTTTGAATAGGTTGGAAAAATAATGGCTTAATCTTGAATCTTGAAATCATAACCTTTTTAAATAAAGCTTTTTAATAATGAATTTTTATTTAAAGGAGATTATTATACACTAACAACTTTTGCTGGAGATTCATTGTATAGCCTTTTTGAAAGCCATTGATTTAGAAACGATTAATGATGAATTAGAAGTAGAAACTATTAATGAGTTAAAGATTTTTTTGCTGTTTTTTTCTAATCAAATACATTCTTGAGGCACATTATAGTGTATCATTTTTCTATGGAAGGTTTAGCTGATAAAATCTTCAGTTCATTTATTAAAAATAGGATTAGGTTTGGATGAAAAGCTTGTTTTTAAAAATCTCATAATTTCTCTTCATTCTTTAAAAAAACAAAGCATCTGATTCTATATTGCGTTTATTTAAAGAAGTTGATATTGATTTGAGTGCCAAAGATTTTTTTATCATTTTTTTGAGAGTTTCAAATGAATTTAGTTTTGATACAGAAAGTTTAAAAAAATTTTATTTAATTGTAAAAAAATTAATTTCAATGTAGATTTTTTTAGAAAATTGCAAAAATTTTTAGTGACTCACTTTGTTCTGGTTTTGTTTTTTTGTAAAGATGATGAAAAACTAAAACAAAACATTGAATCATTTTATAAAAGATTCTCAAAATAAAAGAGTACAGATATTAATTCTGTGCTCTTTTTTGTATTCTTTGATTCGTTTATAATTTTTGACTAATTTGAAATAATAAATTATAATTTAGTTAATAATTTTTTTATTGAATGAAATGAGAGAAACAAATGATTTTTAAAAAAATGAAAAATCAGAGTTACAGATCCTTGTTGATAAAATAAATTCTTATGAAGTGAAAAAGCAAACTATCTGAATTAATTGAAGAATCAATATTCGAATACTTCAGACTACTAATTAGAGAAAATAATAATTTAGATAATGAAACTTCAGAAGAAAAAAATTGATGTTTATTATTTTGTGGAAGAAAATAAGTTTTTCTGTAATAGATTATAGACCTTCATCCAAAGAATGTTTATTTAACAGATCACTTTATTATGACAATTTATTTAAGTTATGCTCTTTGAATTTAAGACATCTCCTCTTAAACTATGAAAGATTTTCTATAATGTATGTTTTAATTTTAGCAAATGATTTAGATGGCAATAATATAAAAGATGAGATAAAATTATTTACAAAGAATTCTGTCTTGTCAGAAGTTCTAAAACTTTTTTTATGAAAAAAATCTTAGTATTTAACAATAATGAATCTGAATTTATAAAAGATTTCTTAAAAAGGCGAATTTCCAGCTAGGTTTTTCTCTAAATTATTTAATCTTTTAGAAACTTCAATAGAAAATCAATTTATAGATGATCTAAGTAAAAAGACAACTAGAATCATTTTTTTACTAAGATTTCAAGTGATAAACAGGATTTTTATTTCAAATAAATTATTTGAAGATTTTTATTTTGTTTTAAAAATAATTTAATAAAAAGATTTGCATACTAAAGAAGTATTATTTAAAAAAGGCAAAAAAACATTATCAGAGTTTAATGTATTACATCCTATAGATTTCATTGATATAATTAACGATTTATTTGCAGAAGATAGCCAACCATTTGATAGTAAAGCTTGATTTTTTTCTATGCTAACTTTAGCTATGTTTGTTCCAATATCAAAGTTCTTTAAAGTTTATTGTGATTACGATTATAAGGATAGAATTATTTTTTAAAAGAAAAAGTAAAAAGATTTGAATGAGAATTTCAATAATTTTTCTGATACAATAAAAAGAAATGGATTTTTGAATTTTTATAAAAGGTATAAAAAGCACTTGGGATGCATACTTTAGAAGTTTTAATGAATTATTGAAAAAAAGTAAGTTGATAATATCACTTGCTTTTTATAATTAATAAAAACAATTAAACCAAAATTGGTTTTAGAAAGAAGGTATTAATAAAAATGATTAAAACAGAAAAAGTTCAAACTTCTGACTTAGCTAAAGCTCGAAAAGCATTTCTTAATTTAGAAACAGAGAAGGATTCATTAGTCAACGCTTTGGCACAAACAGTTTTTGAAGTTTTTAAATCAGCATCTTATAATCCAAACAAAAATGCTAAAACAGATATTGGAAATTATGATTTTGATAGTATTGATTTATTCTATTCTTTCAGAAAAGAAAAAAAGTCGAAATAATTAAAACATCTAAAAGATTTAATAATTTGGTAAATAACTTTAGTCGTCAATTTTATTTTGATGATTACTTACTCGTAGGAAGCTTAAACTTGTCAAGAAAAAGGTTCTGCATTAGCTACAGAATGTTTTGAATTAGCAAAAAGAAAGCTTCATTTTTTTCATTAAGTGATGGGGACCTTGAGATGTTTTTGAAGTTTGCAGAAGATTATCTATTGAAAGATGTTCTCAATCTTGCAAGCGTATTCTTTACATCATTTAAAGAAAAATGAGTCTTATGGTAATGTTTCTTGGGATCTTCGAAATGGACTATACCCAGTTCGTTTTATTAGTAATATTGAGGGAATTCGCTTTGAGTTTATCTTATGATACAATGATTCATCAGTACTCAAATGGTGATGTAACTGAAACTTTTGAGAATTTATTTCTTAAAGATACTAATTTTTTTCTCAATGGATCAAATTGCTGAAATTCATGATTATATGACTTCTGTTATTGATACAAGTGAAAAATAGTGATAACTTAGTTGAAGTCTTTCAGGAGCTTAGTAAATTGGTTCAGTCTGGCTTTTTTTCAAAGTTGAAGATTTTTGTTTCTAAGTTTAATGAAAAAGTTGAAACAGATTTTTGATAAAGTCTTTACAGATTTATATCAAGAAAATGATACATCAATTTGTAATACTCTTACTTCTTCAAAAACTTGTCGAATTGAGTGACGAATCTTTACTTCTATTGTTTAGAAACTTTATAAGGTTGCGATTTGCAGAAGTTCGTTTGCCATCTAAAAATAGTTTTGGTAGAAATAACTTCAAAAGATGAAATTAAGAATACATTAAAAAAATTATTGATGATCGAGAATTAAAGATTCTAAAAATCTTATCCAATTAATTTTTAAGGATTTTTAATTCATCAACGTTTTTTTATTTAGTCAATGTATTAAATCCTTAGATAAGGTTTATTTGGAAGTTATTCCTGAATTTATTGTTGAATTGGTTGAAGAGATTTCAAAAAAATAATTCGAAATCATATTATAATCCATCCTCATTTCACCATTCTTGTTGGGGAACAAGCCAACCAAACATTAATTCAAGTGGTTACTTGTTTGATATAATCGAAGAACGATTATCAAGAGGAACAGAAATTTTTTTATTTCAAAAGATTTCTATGAAAAATCTTGAACGATTAGTTAAGGCTATTGATTCAGGATTAATCTTGTCTTCAAGTGGTAAAGTTGAATTAGAGTTGAAAAAGAATTTTTAAATTGTTCAAACCTATTTAAAAATTAAGGATCAAGATTTAAGTTCTTGATCCTTTTTTTATAATTAAAATAAAACCGGGTTGCCGGATAGAAAGAAGGTTATTAAATGATAACAGAAGAAAAAAACATCTGAACTCCAAATTGCTAGGAATGCTTTTTTTAGGTAAAGAGGGGTTGAACTCCTAAGAAGTAAAAATCTTTGAAGCTTTTTGAACGAGTAATTCTTCCAGAGTTAAAGAAAAAGTAGAATAAGATCTAGAAAAGGGATACCTAGATTTAAAAATTCTTTTTCTTATAAAAACAGATGATGTGTTAGTTTTATCTGAGAATGAGTTGAAATCTTATGAAAGTTCTTCAAATCTTATTTTTAGATGATTTGTTTTTCATCTCTGAAATTAATATGGATTATTTTACAAATCATCCATTGTTCTCATCTATTTTTTTGAATTAATTCATTATTCAGAACCTTCAGATGATAAAGAAGAATCTATTAAAGATAAAGTTGACAAGTTGTTCACAAAGCGAGTTTTTAATTCTATATCAGATTCATTTTTTAAAATTATCTGAAGTTAATTTTGATGATATGATTGAACAAGATATTGATTTTTTTCTACTAATTTTTCTTTATGAAAGTACAAGAAAAGCAGAGGTAATTCAGGGATTACTTTTTAAACCATCAATTCCCTGTAAGATTTTTTTCTCTAAAGATAATCTTTTTGAGTTCTTTTTAAAGGAATTTTGGAGATGAATTGGATCCAAAAAGAATTTCTAGAGTCAGAAAAAAATACATAAATCAAGATTTGAGAAATTATTTTGATAATCAGGTTTCTAAGAAAAATTGGAAGTTTGGATTCCTTAAATAATCGTGATTTTTATAAGTTTAAAAGATTTGGGTAATGCAAAGTTTATTTCTAAAGAGGATATTATTTCTCGAATTTATGAAAGACTGAAACAAATTAAAAAAATCTGGAGATTTTTATAGACATTAAGTCAATTTCTGGACTTGAATCTATTATTCAAATGAATACTTTGTTGGGACTTAATCCTGTATTAAATGGAAAAAGGATTTGTAGATTCTATTTCAGAAAAAAAGATTGCTTGAACTGCTCGAGATTTCAAGTAACTATCAGGATTATTTTTGATGCTCATTTTATTCAAACTTCAGAATTTATTCAACTCTTTTTTTCAAACCATGTTTCAAATTATTCTTTCTGAATTAAATAATAGAAATTATTCGGATCTAACTAAGTTATCTATCCCATTTAATTTTTATTGATGATCTTAATAAAGATTCATTATTAATCTTATCAACAATTGATGAAATTGAATTAATTTATTTGAAACCTCATGAGATTTTTTGGAAATTAAGAGGTCGTATTTTAAATGAAATTAAAAAAATTCCTGGAAAGATTTCTATTCCTAAAGATACTGAGTTGAACTTAAATCTATTGCTTGATTCAATTGAGAAAGGTGCTGTTCTTAGTGAAGATAGTTCTGTTGAAAACGGACTTAAACTGCTCAAGGAAATTATTTCTTCTTAATTTAGTAAAGAAAAAGATAATCATTTATAAATGATTGTCTTTTTTCTATTATTAAATTCATTATTATAATTGAATTTTTATATAATTAAAAATAAAAAGAAAGAAGGATTAAACATTATGAAAGGCAAAAAGTTTTATTAATCTTATCTTGATATTAGCGGCATTGTTTATGTTGCTACCAAACGTTGCAGAAGCAAAAAGGCGGACATGGCGGTGGTCATGGGGGTAGCCATGGTGGTGGTCATGCTAGATCTGGAGGTTCTAAAAAGTGGAGGTTCTCATTCTGGTGGATCTAAATCAGGAGGGTCTAGCAAATCTAGTTCAAAAATCTGGCGGAAGTTCAAACAAGTCCGGATCAAAATCTGGAAATAATTCTAATTCTAAATCTGGATCAAACAAATCAGGCTCTAAAACTGAAAACAAATCTTCTGGTTCTAAATCAGAAAATAAAAAAATCTGATTCTAAAGCAGGAAGTTCTTCTAAAAACAGATCCTAAAAAGAATGACTCCTCTACCTCAAAAAGTAAAAATAGCAACTCTTCTACTGGAAGAGGGGTGACAAATAATTACTACAATAATAATTACAACAACTTTAATCGTGGTGGTTATTATGGAGGAGGATATGGTTCTAGTTATGTAAACCATTATTATTATGGTTCTCCATTCTATTATGGAAATAGCTTTTGTGCATGATTTGTTGTGGTATAACCTACTCTTTTAACAATAGCAGAACAACTGTTTATAACGGTTATGGATATGGTTATAACCCATATTATCCACTTGCTCCTCTAACAACAGAAACTGAAACAACAACTACTACAGAAACAACACCATCTTCATCTGATGAAGCAACTCAATCTTCTGATTCAAATCAAGGAGATAAAAGTTCTTCAGAAACTACAGTTACAAAAAAACTGTTACAAAACAAGGAAGTGCATTATCCCTATGGCAAATTATTGTCTATGGTCTACTTTATCTTTGTGGAACTGTAGCAGTGTTTTGGATCCTATTCTGGATATTAAAACTAATTTTTTAAAGTTTAAAATTAAAAAGACCAATCAGTTTGGTCTTTCTTTTTTATTGATTTTTTGTTATAAAAATAAGTAAAACCAAAGTTTATATAACTAAATAAAAATCACAGAAGTGATAGAAAGAAGGTGACATAATTGATTTCAAATAATAATAAAACTGAATTGTTTGTTATTTTTAAAAAAATACTTACTTGAATTGTCAACAGATTTGATTAATAATTCAGATAAGTGGAAACTATTTCGATTTGATTATAAAACTAATTCTTTGCTGAAATTAGTTGATTCAATTGAGATTGGTTTTAATGATCAATTTATTTTTTTAATTTAGATAAAAAGACAATAACCATTTCAAATAGCGAAGAACAATATAAAAACCTCTCCTTATTATGGTCCAGATGTTAGATTGGGTTGGGTGTATTCTGGACCGCAGATTTTCCAGGGACTTCTTCTTAGTTTTTCTTATTTGAAGAGCTTTTCATTATTAGAATTTGAGAGAATAATTACTGAAAAATCTTGAAAAATTAAACTTTTCTGAAGTTGGTGAAGAAATGATGTCCATGTTATTCTATAGTGATGAAGATTTACTAAATCTATTCCCTACATTATTAACTTCAGATGATCCAGATCTCTTAACTAAAAGATTGAAATCAGAAGCATTGATTGCTTCTCACTTTAATTTTGATAAAAATGATGACATTACTGCATCAGCTATAGATTATTTTAACAAAAATTCTTTTTAATTTAGATTTACTAAAAATTATGATTCTAAATTGAATAAAATAACTAAAAGCTATGTTTTCTGAAAATTCAAACTCTTTAATTTCTGCAATTTATTCAAGTTTTTGAATTGTCATTGCTATCTGAAACAATTAAAGATGATTTTTTTCTACTAAACTTGAACTAATGAAGAGTGGAATCGTTTATTATAATGATTTTTTTAGATAAAGAGTTTAACTATGAAAAAGGTAGCCAAATAAATCCATACCTAATAAATGGTTTCGCTTTTTGCTGGAGCAGTTTTAGGAACAAAAACTCCCTCTTAAAGTTTGGGGAGCTTTTTGATCGATAAATTGGTTTCTGATAAAAAGTCAATTAATTTAAAATCTATTAACAAAACTATTTTTTTAATACAGTTAATTTTTGTTAGTAAGCCATTTTTAGATTTCTTTTTCAGAGCCTAGGAACGAATCAATTCGATGTGAATTATTATATAATTTTTGTTCTAGGAATCTCAGAGGCTTTTTATCAATTAAATGGCTATAAACTGAAATTGGTTACAGTGTTTCCATTTCCTCACCAAGCAGCAAAAAGTAATAATGTAATGATCTATCCTATTATTGCTGAAAAATACTTAGAAATTCTGAAATTAAAGTGGAGACTATTTTTTTATGCAAATAATTTAATGTGGAACTCCTTTAATAGTTTAAGTGATATGAATTATCAAGTAATTAAGGATCTACTAGATTCTAATTTCTTTAATTTCGTTGATGATGAAATTCTTAAATTGTTTGAAAAAAATGAGTGGTCTGTTGGTTTATTTTTATAATTAAGAAAAATAAAAAAAGAAGAAGGTTGTAAAAATGATTGATAAAACTTTTGATAATAGAAGAAGTAGACATAATCTTGATGAAATTAATAAAAGTATTGGTAATTTTTTTCATTTGATAATTTTTAAAAAAATGAGATTTGCTGATAATAACTTGACTGTTTTTTTGATTTTTTTCAAATCTTGGGGATTTATTTCCGAAAGAAATTACAGACCCAGATGTTTGGAATAAAAAAAGTTATTGATAACTATCAAAAAAACTATATTGCGATATTGATAAAGTTCCAAAGCATCTAAAATCGTGGTATAATTGGACTTCTTATTTATTTTTCAATCTCAAACTATTATATTCTTGATTTAATTAATTTTGATAAACTTTTAAAAAGGTGAATCGATTAACAAAAAAATTCATTATTTGGATATTGAACATTGTTTATTGTTGATTTTTGGATGTGATTTTTGTAGAGAATCTTCCAATATTAATTAGAAAAAGAATTCATTCAGAGTTTTCTAACACTCATGATCTAATTGATAAATTAAAGAATGTTAGTTATTTATGTTCATTAGTAGATTCATTAATAAAAGTTTCAACTGAAATTCCAGAGTTAAACTTTTTACTTACTTATAACTTTGAAAAAAATCAAGTCTGGAATTGATTTCTGATGTTGAAAACTATGGGTTTTTAAGAGAATCTATTAAAAATCAAAAAAAGTTAATTTTTTTCTTACTTAAAAAGTGAACAACTTACTTTTTACAAATAGCTTGGATCAAGATGAATTGTTTAAGTTTATTTCTTCTTCAGATAAAGAAGATTTCACTAAATCATTGTTGGAATCAGTTTACAAGTTTTTTTATTTCTAAGTTTAGATAAAAAGTTAAAATCTTGGAATAGTTACATCATTTCTGATAATGGTTCTGAAAATTAGGGCATTAGAAGATGGACAATTTCCGATAGAGTTTGCCTCAATTATCAAATTGATACTCTAGTAAAAGGAATTTTTGTTGTCAGACTTCTTGGACTTTTTATGATTCAAATTCTTCAATTGGAAAAATCTATATTAAGAGATAAACTGAACGAGGTTGTGAAAAAAATTAGAATAGTAATAAAAAAAGGAGTCTAAAGACTCCTTTTTTTATTTAATAGCTAATATTATTTTTGCATTAAAAGAAAAATCAATATCTTCTTTCACTTGGGTATTTGTTTCTTTTTAGCTGCAGTTATTATTTTTTTCAAAAATAAAATCTTTTTGATCTGAATAACAATCTTTTTAATTTTTTTATTTTTATCAAAAAAATAAATAATTTAAAAAAACTTTGTACTGTTACTACTACTTTCTCCAATTAAAAAAATTATTTGTTGGATTAAAAATAGAAACGCAATATCCGTTTAGAGGACTTAAGTAATTCCAGAAATAATAATCTTGATCTTCTTCAGTCATTAGGTCAATTGGATAGCTGCAACCCTTTTTTTCCATAAGCCCTTAAACAATTCAAGTTTTGTATTATCCCCAGATTGATAAGCAAAATAATTATTGAAATCTTTTTTTAAGTTTTGATTTTATCAAACTTTTTTTAATAGATTTTTTTAAAGGTTCTAAATTGTGAATAATTTCTTCTTTTGGAATGTAATCATTTTTTTGTTTTATTATAAGTTTTTAAAAATCTTTTTTGAGGTAAACAAATTGTTTTTTTAAAGCTTAAAACAGGGAACCGTAACTAAAAAAATAAGAAAATAAAAGAAATCCTATTTTTTTAGATCAATTTTAGAGTTTTTTTCAACTCAGGGTCTCACGGTTAACCCATTTCACTCTAGCTCACTTCATTTCAACTGAAAAAAATTAATTCCAATTCATTGATTTTTTTAATCAAAACAACAAAGTTTGTTGCTGGAGCTTCTAAAAATAAATTACCTTAAAGGGAGATGCTAAATTGTCTTGCATTTATACATCTGTATAAGATAAATTGTAATTTTTTTATAAAAAAATTAAAAAGAATCTTTATATCCTTGTCCACGTCTTGCAATCACGTATGCAGCTCCAATATGAATATTGAGTTTCATAGTTGGACAATAAAGTTTTTTGCCAACCATGATGTCCATGCTGGGTTTACTTTTAATTATTCTAATCGAATTTTTTTAAATGCTGAATTTTCTATTAAATTAATAAATTGATTATATGCCAAAAGAATGAATCATTTGGTTATATTGTTTTTCCAATTTTGGAATCAGTTTTTACTTTTTGTTTTCTTAAAGTTTAAGTTTTTCAATACATAAATCCTTTCCTTTTTCTCTAGATAATTGAATAACTTCCTTTGCTATTTTTTTGCAAATCGGTTTTTGTTTTTTACCAGAACGAAATCTATACCTGAAGACATCCACATCTATCAAATCTCCGTAATTATTAGTTTCAGACAAAGTAACAAAACCTTTATTAAAATCTAATCCAATAGTTCCATAACTAGATCTAGTTAGATAGTCCTCTTCCTCAAATTGGATTTCAAAAGTGCAATATAGATAAAAAAACGATTTTTTTATTTTTATGATCTTATAAGTTAATGGACTATTTTTATTTTTTTAAAAATAGAAACAATTTTATTTTTATGATTCCTAAAATAAACTTGACCTTCTACAATTTTATCTTTTTCCATTTGATTTCTTAAATCCAAAAATCTTTTTCTCAATTTTATTTTAAATTGATTGTTTTTAGGATGAAAAATAAGTTGTAGTTGTTGATTACATCCTGGCTCTGATTTTGCAACCAACAAAAGATAGTTGACTATCTCGTTTCTCTTTAAACTTCTGATAATTTCTTTTTTTAATAAATCTTTAGTCCCAAAAACAAAGTTTTAATTTTCTGTTTTTCTATTTGATAAGTGATATTAGAAAGTTTCTGTTTCAAACAATTTAACTTATTCTTTTTAGAAACAATTTTTTTAATCTTAAGTTTCGTTGTTTAATAAGTGATACGTTCTCTCCACAATTTAAAAAGATTAGAATTATTATCTCTTTTTGAACCAATTTTGGAATAATGTTCTTTTTCAAGATTTGAGATTTTTAATTTTTAATTGTTTTTGCTCATATCGTTTTAATTCTATAAGGGCATTTAAACGACCTTGAGCATCAGAGATAATTAATTTGCAGTTCTTTTTAGTTATGTCATACTTCTGTTGAAGGTATGAATTATAATTTGATTTATTAAAAGATTTACTATTTTTGATAGTATGAAAGCTTTTCCCCTAACAGCCTTTGAATAAGATGGTAAAGTTAAATCTATATAATCTATCAAATCTTTATTCAAACTTGTATGCAATTGCGTTACAATTGTAAACTTTTTCTTGAGCAAAAATTACCTCCCTTACTATACTATGTGTTATTCCATTATGTTAGTTAAATCTAGATTACCTTCAGATTCACTCAATTTATCCACCAATTCTTTTTTTAAATTCTAATTGACCTTTTTTTATGTTTTTGATCGCATCCCATAAAGTTTTTCCAGAAAAAGATGCAATTAATGACATCATATCATCTGTTAATTCTTTATCTACAGAGAGTTTTTTTCTGTTTTTTTGTTTCATGACAACAATTTCTACCCCTTTAGATTTAAAAAAATTGTTTCAAGATAGTGAAAACCAAAACGTGTCAATCTATCCTTATAAGTAATAAAAACTCTATTTACTTTATCATCCATCACTAATTTGATTAATTCCTGAAGTTTTCTTTTATCATTTTAAACCAGATCCAACCTCAGATAGAATTAAAAGATTTTGTAGATCATCATTTTTCATTAATTAGGAATTGAATTTGTCTATCTAAGTCACCATTTTTTTCTTTTGGTCGTGTGACGAAACTCGAGCATACACAACATCTCTTTTTAAATTGTGTATCATCAAACAACAAATCAAACTCTTCCAAAATTGGAACTAAATCATCTTTTGTTAAGTATCGTCTGTTTGAATTTGGATCTCTTCTAAATTCAATCTTCCCTTCTCTATCCCAATTATGCAAAGTTCTAGTTGTCACTCCTAAAAAAATCCTGCAATATCTTTTTGGTTTATAATATTCTTTTTAATAATTGACTTTTTAATCATTTTTTTATTTTTAGTACCTTTAACTTTATTTTATAATATTATTATATCGCAAATTAAATAAAAAAATCAAGATAAAAAGAAAAAAGAAGAATTTTTATAAATTCTTCTATATTATATGAAACTGTTAATAAAACCCGGATAGAAAAATCAGCTTGATTATCTCCAAATTCATCAAAAATTCAAACGAGAGATTTTTATTCTTTTTGTTTTTTTGTTGCAGATAAAACTTTAATATTACCAGAATTCCGATCCCACAAAATCAATTTCAGGATTCCATTGTTTAATTCGTCTTCATCTTCTGGATATTGACTCAAAACTGAATTAGTTACAGTATTAATAAAATTATCTGAATCTATCAAAAGACCTCAGTTTTTGAAAATCAGATCTGAAATCTAATCCCAAACTTTTTGTTTTTTTATCAAATAATTCACCTTCTTTCTAATTTATTATCTTTTTATTAATTATAAAACAATAAAGGATTTGACTTTTTCAAAAATAATGTTAAAATAACTTTAAAAATCTAAGTTTAACAATGAAATGAGGGATCTTAATTATGGCTATTTTTTTGACTGGTTTGATTCTGTTTGGTACAGTTTATTTGGTATGAGTTGGATGTTTTCTGGAATTCATAGATTTGTATTAGGAATTTTGTTTATTTTATTGATTTCAGGGAGTTTTAACTGTCAAACAAGTTAAGATGAGTATTAATGGAGCCTTCTTTTTCTGTATTGCTTGTCTTTGTATTGTTTTATCATTTATTTTTACAAGACCTGAACCTCAATATGAAATCTTGAAGGAAGAAAAAAATGGCTAAGGTTTTTCAAAAATAATCAATTTATTGATATAAGTTTAAAAAGTGAATTTACATCTGATTCTGAAAATCTAATTGTAAAAAAATAATGATGATGAAGATGTTTTGATTTTAATAAAATAATTACTTATAGTGCTAGTTCAAATCCTGACTTGTTTTATCCAACCAATTATCCAAGTTCTAAAATTACTTTATCTAAGGGAGATGCTTCATTAGAGCGAAAAAGGAGATTGATAATTGTTGATAAATCTGGAACAACTATTGATAAATCTGAAAATGAAAAGCAAAAACTCTTAAGATCGATGGCATCTATTATGGTGATTTAACTTATGAAGTAAAAGTAGGTAAGGTTACTGAAAGTAAAACAGAAAAGTTCATTAAAGTTGTTGTTGATAATTCAAAAAAACAAAACTGCTATAGATGAGATTAAAGAATTATTAAATGAGTAGAGTCAATATAACTATTGACTCTTTTTTTAACTAAAATAAAATAAGAATATAAAACTTGGAGAACTGATGATGTTAAAGAAAAATCATTTACTTTAATAGCTACAGCAATTATTATTGCTGTAATAGGTGGAGTTAGAGCTTCCGCAATTGGTCATAGCCCGGCATTTGAGGGTTATACAATAAATGAAGAAGATAGAAGAGCTGAAATTACAAAAAGCTGTATCTGGGGAATTAAATAAAATTCTTCCTTTAACAAATGAAGCATACAAAGAATACTATGATTCATGAAAAATTGCACACAAATTATCAGGATGTTGGTTATCCATCTATTAATGATGGAAATAATGAAGGAATCACAGAAGAAAAACAAAAATTGATGTTAATTCTTTGAAGAAACCAATTACAGAACCAAGCAAGCGTGCTTTGGCAGAACAAGTCCGCTTCTATCAATTCAATTTTACTAATGGATTACATTATACCGGGATTGATCCGAATGATGGGCATACTCAAGATTTAGAACCATCAAACAAAATTAAACTTTTTTTGATTATGTAAATCTTATTGATTCTATTAGAGATAATCCGTCATATTCTAAATCAGTAAAAGAAAAACTTACTGTAGTAGAAGAAGATTTGCAGGCATCTATTGATTTACTTTATGGAGGAAATAAGTTCAATAATAATTTGAAGGCTTTTAGATCAAGTTAAAACTGTATCCATTCCATTTAATTACAACAAGTATTCATACTTACAGTTATTAGCTGCTTACAATAAAGATGAGGCAATAAATGCAACTCTTAGTTATTATTCAGAAATAATCGACACTTTAAACACTATCAGATTGTATTCTGCTGGAGTTCGACAAGGAAAAGATGTTTCTTTAAATACTGCAGTATTGGCTGACAAATTAAACAAAAAAAGTATAATGTCGTTCAAGAAAAATTGATTGAACCAATTACTAAAGTTGTTGATCGTGATTACAAAAGAACAACAAGCTCTTAAAAGCTGGTGAATCTCTTGAAAAAGAACAATTATCTAAAGAATTTAAAACTATCAAAGAATAAAAAGTTGGTGATAAATAATGAAAAAGAGTTTTTTTACAATAATTGGTTCTATTTTTAGCAATCGTTTTGATTTCTGGAGCTATTATAGCAGCCCCTGGTATTGCAGAACGTCAGCGAATTGCTAAAAGTAGAATTGCAGAATTTAAGAATGATCGTTATATTGGGTGGGCTCTTGCTCTAAATGCGATTCAAGAAGCTAATGATAGTTTTTATGCGGAGCGTCCAACAGATAAGAATTCAGAAGAATTTAAGCGTGCAGAATCCAGAGGGTACCCGGAAAAAAATACTTCCCTACTTTTAGTTGAAGAGTTCGGTATTGTTGTTCAAAAAGAATATAGTAGTAATTACATCTTTAATCAACAAAAAAACTGAGTTGACAAATTATTTAGGAAAAGTTTTTGTCTGATTTGAAGCAAGCTCAAAATAACTATGTTGATAGTGAACAGCCTGCTAATGCCAATGATGCCAATGTCCGAGCTGCTCTAGAACATTACTACACTTTATTTGAAAAAGTTCAGAGTTCTATTCAAAAATGACTCTAGAAGAAGCTAAATCTGGAGCTTTAGGACAAAGAATCTTAAATGATGTAGGAGAAGATGAGTTTTTCAAAACCAATTGGATACGGACAAGTGGCTACAGAATACTTGGATGTTAATTTAAAACGCTATGCTGGAACTTTTGCAGAAAATAGTGGTAATGATGAAAGTCTTTCTCAAGAGTTAGTCGAAAAAAACAGAAATTATAATGGGGTTGAATAAATAAAAACAGAGGCATCAGCTTTTGTTTTTATCGTTCATAATTAAGTGAAAAAAATCTTACTGGAGTTAAGTTTTTATGTGATACTGATAATTATTGTCCCTAACTTTTTCTTTTTATAATTAAAATAAAAAAATAGCTAGATAAATAGCTATAAGTAAGAAAGAAGGGAAAAATTATGTTACAACAAGCAAGAGAAACCTCACCCCTTAAACAATTTAAGGATTTCTACTTTTCTGACGCTGGTAGAGAAGAGCTTATGAAATTGCTAAACTCAAGGATCTACAAAATTGTAGAAAATTCAATTGTGGGGGATAAGAAAAAGGATCGATTTGAAGTTTTTTTGTTTTCTTTTTACTCTCAAGAGTTTATTATTTGTGATTCCAATATCCACGCTTCAGAATTAAAACCGGAAAAGGAAATGGATGATTTTTCTATTATTTGGTTCATTTTACTTGAATAGAAATCTGAAATTGTATAAGGAATTGGTTGAGGTTTTTTTGAAGAGTTTGATTTTGATGAGTTTAAATTAAAACCGGAAATTGAAAAAAACTATCTAACTTTATAATTGATAAACATCTCACTCCAGAAGTTACCAAATTAATTTTTGGATTTATCGAGTGAAAAAAAGTTGGTACTGTAAAAGAACGACTTCGAATCTATGAATTAAGGAATGGTGAACATCCGCTTCGGTTATTAAATCAAAAAGATTTGATAGAATTCTTAATTTTATTTGCAGACAACAAAAATCTCTGTGAGTAGAAGGAATAAGATAGAGAAATTAGATTTTGAAAACTTAGTTTCAGAAGAAGTTTATAAACTAATTATCACTTCGTTCAAGAATCTTGTTTTTTTGATAATTTAGGGGATGGTGAATTATACAATATAGATTTTTGATAGTTTTTACAAATTACATGCTGTTGGTTTGATTTCAGACCATACCACTATTCAATTGTTTAACAAAGCAATTGCTCTTAGCAAGATAGAAGATGTAGAAGTTCGTAAAATCTATGAATTTTTCTATCATTCATTTTTATGGTAGGGGATATACTGGAGCTTCTTTTTATTTGTTGACACAAGAGGTTTTAAGTAGTTTGAACGATGATGATTTGTTGGATTTGTTAGAAAACTTATCGTACTTGATGAGAAAATTATTTTTCAGATCGTGGAGCAATTAAAGATTTGATTCGAAATACAATTATGCCTGAAATTAAAGCTAGAAAAATAAAAGTTTCTAGTGAGTTTACAGTTAATGAATCATCATTTATTTTTCTTAGCTTTTTAATTTTTGGTGATTATTTTTTTAATAATTTTTTTCATCAATCAAGTTTGAAATAAAAAGGTAGTAGAATAGTTAGATTCTTTTTAACTTGGTAGATAATAGTCATGATCAAATCAAGACGAAAAAAATGATTTCTATGGTTCAATTATAGATGTACAAAAAAATCTATGTTTATAGACTTTTTTTGGACTTCATATAATCGATCACTTGTGTTGAACTTTTTTTCAACACAAGACCACGTTGCGAATTCGCTAGTTCGTGGGAGAACTACAACCATTTGTGAAGCTCTCAAAAAGGTTTTTTTATTTCGTATCCTTTCTAATAATTTCAGATTTTTCTCTTCTACGAGAATGTTTTTCTTTTTACTCTTTTTGGTGTCGGTTTATTTTTTTGTCACGCAAAGAAACTAATTTGATCCCAGATTTCTTTTCTGTTTTAGAAAAATCTACTGGATTTAATTTTACGTTTTCCTTCACGCTGAACTTGATTCATAGTCGAAATAATATCTCTATCCATTATGTCACCAGTTGACCAAATAATATCCCTTCCAATCGGACGCCCAATTTCTCCAGTTAATGGATGGGCTGTACTAGTGTTTTTTTGCATTAACTTTATAAACTGAAATAGATTCTTGAGAGCAAGCTTGCGTGATTGCTGATTGTTGTTCACTATGATCCCATTTACCTCCAATTGAACCCAACCAACTTAAATCTTCCATAAATAATGAAGAACAATTATGTCTCTTACATAGCTCAATGATTTCAACGCTAATTTCAGAATTAATTGCATCTTTTATTCGTGTAATTTTTCTTAGTAATTCCTTCTATGTGACCTCTTCGTTCGATCCATTTTTGAATAGCATTTTTCTGGAATGTAATTCGCAGACAGAAACAATTCATCAACAAATTGATTTTTTTCTTTATAAAAAAATTTCACGTTCATTTTTTTAGATGATTTAATTTCTTAGATAAACGTTCTGTTAGCTTAGATGGGGTATAAAAAAATCTTTCCCCATTATTCCGTTTGAGTTGATATAACCAAAAGTATAAGCATGAATTTGTCCTAAATCAATAGCACCAATGTTTTTGTCCATGTGTTTGATTTTTCTTCAAAATCAAAGGTTACAACACCATAATAATTCCCATCAGAATCTTTAGAAAATCTAGGGTTTACTAACACGATTACCTAGTTGATACTTACTAGATCTATGGAAAATAATAGGCAACTCACACCAAGTTGTTTTTTTATTTTTTTATCTAATATTGCATAGTTAAAAAAATAAGATTATCCATCTTAGCAGCTTGCGTATTGATAAATGCAAAATCTAAAACAAATCTTGCATTCCTTGGTAATTCAGGAGCTGTTTTTACATTGTTTGAGATTTTTGAACTTTAGCTTTTACTAAAAGGTATGCTATTATCTATACAATATTGATAAAAACTTCACAGTGTTATAATTTCCAAACTTTTTGCAATGCATCATAAAGAGCAATTTGTTCTCTTTGAGAAGCGTGGATTTGTCGAATTTGTTCTGCAAAAGCACAGAAGTACCATGATGGTGATGGAAAACTACCATCTTTTTTTCCATTTGTATTGAGTTTCTTTACCAATAAGATTACGTAAATCTCTCCAATACTTACCTGGATGTAATTTGCTGTCAATTGATGAGATTTGTTTTCTCATCTTATCATCTGATAAAAACACGATCTAATTCAGATTGCAAGAATTCATAAGTTTCTTTTAAGTTATCAGGAAAAATTGATTTTTATAAGCTAGTTTCATTTCAACTATCCTTTTTATTTGATTTACAAATAATATTAATTGTCTTTATTTTTAATATTATATCACAATAAAAAAATAATGTCAACATTAGTTTATGTTTGACATTAAAAGATCATTTTTATATAATCAGTTTAAGATGATAGGTGATGCCAAGAATAAGGGATTGTCATTTAAAATCTCTAAGGATGCAAAATACAACTTAGAATTATTAATTAAATCTATAGATTCTGGTTTATCTGTTTCAGATAATGACCATTTCAATAAAAACGATCAAATCATTTTATTCAGTGCTAGATTAGAAAGAGTTTTTTTATTAAAAACTCTTTTTCTTTTACTCATAAAGTTTAACTAATTAAGAATGATATAATTTCTAAAAAAACAAAGGAGTTTTTTTAATGAAGGCAATAAAAACCAATTGAAGTCTTGGCTAAACGTTATACAAAAGATTCTAATTTAGATTCTATTTTTAAAATTGTTATCTTCTAATAAGAATGAATCAGTTAGATTTGAAGAGTCAACAGGAGATTTATTCATTCAAAAAGATAGAGGTGAGATCAGATTAACTTTAGGAAATTGGATTATTTTTCGAGGAAAACACAGATCGATGTTTCTGGTTTATTGACCATGAAATCTTTTTAGAAACCTATTCTTTTTATAGCTGAAGAAGACGAATTTTTCTCGATTTGTTAAAGAAGTTTATGAAGTTGATTTTTGTAGATTTTTTTCAGATTTGGAATTAGATAATATAGAAAGAGTTTTTGAACTTTATTGAAGAAGCTGGTTTTGACAATATAAGAAATAAGCAAGATCCTTTACTTGTTAAAGATAGTGGATTTGTTTTGATTGAAACTCTAGAAGGAATTGAAAAAAACTCTTTCCAGGAGAGGTTTTTAATCAAGGGAATTAGAGGAGAGCTATATCCGGTTAAAAAAAGAAAACTTTAATTTAGTTTATGAAATAATTTAATAAAAAGAAATAACATAATATAAAAAGGAGAGTTGATGGCTAACTTTCCTTTTTATAATTAAAATAAAAACCGGGAATCTGCCAGGTTTAGAAAAGAAGGAAAATAAAATGATGAAATTGAAATTATTAGAAGATAAAATTAGTTGGATCTTAAAAATTAGAAAAAAATTCACAATTTAAGAAAACCGATAAAAATCTCATCATTTGAATTAGGTCCATGGATACTTTTTGCTGATTATAATGGTGCAAAAATTATTCTTGAAAACTATAGAAGATTACTTTTATGTAGAACATAAAGTTTTTATACTTTTTAAGTAAACTCCCTGATACGGAAGAGGATTTTAATGAAATGATTCTTAAAATTGTGAAAAATGGTGAACCTATTGAGGATAGGGTTGAAGTTGGATATTATAGAGATTTTTATGAATTTGAGCAAATCAATGCTTGATATAAATTCTGAACTTCAAAGAGGGCATAGATTTAATCTTAAATCTGCTCTTAGTAAAAAGAAAGATTAAAAGTTTCTATTCTTGAAGTTCTTAGGATTAGATTTTTTAAAAATTGAAGTTGGATTTCACAGTTACTACATTATGGTTTGAATTTTGGTACATTGTTATTTATGTTCTTGGAATTATTTTATTGAAAGATGAATTTAAGTTTTTAGAATTTTTGATGATTTTAAGCTTTGTTCTTTTTTTATTAGTATAATTTTTTTCATTATATGAGATTTTTTTAAACAAAATAACAAAATTAAAAAGTTTTTAATTCAATAGATGAATTGGGAATTGATTTTTATAAAACTGATTTTAAAACTGTTTTTAAGACAATTTCTAACAGAAAAAGAAGTCAACTCCATTATAACCCAATTTCTTTTTGGTCTAATTCTAATTTAATTAATTCTAAAGATTTATAAAAAAATAGGGTCTTTATAAAAAGACTCTATTTTATAATTAATAAAAAAATAAAAAGAAAGAAGGAATAAATAATGAAAAATGAAAACAAATTAGTAATGTTAGAAAGATTTTTCTAGCAAAACGTCAAACAAAGAAATTGTTTATCGCTTAGATGATTTATTTTTGAAAATGGATTCAAATAAATCAATGATTTATCAATTAACTTATGAAAGTGATGAGTCTGTTCTGTTAAGAAATTATTTAGATTCTTTTACTAAATGATTGGGATTCTATAGAATCTTTGTTTGAGCAATTTATTACTAATGGGGAAGTCGTTAATCGATATTCTTTTCAAGAATATGAGGATTTATATTCTCTCGAATTGTTTAAGAGGAATAAAAAAACTCACAAGCAAAAGTTGATTGGGCTGTTTTATTATATGACAGTTTTGGATTTTAAATCTAGTGTTTATCGATTTTTTTATTGCTATGTTGATTTCATATGGTTTTTACTTTTTTATTGAATTAGCAAATCTTTTTATCAAACAGGATAGTTCCTCAATTTTGAAAACAGCTTTTTATTTTGTTAATTAATTGTTTTATTGTATTCTTAGTTTTTGTAATTTTTAAGATTTTTGTTTTGTTTTTATAAAAGAAGAAGATTTCTTTTATTTATTAATGAAATTAAAAAAATTAAAAGCCTCAAGAATTGTGTGGGGAGCAAATTAAAAGATATTGTTGTTAACAAGACTTCAATTGATTTTTATAATAAGTTTGATTCTGCATTAATGGAAGCAGATGATCGCTCATTAAGATTAATTAATTTTCATTTTAAAACTCAACATAGTTGAGTTTTTATTTTGATGAATTTCAATTTAAAAATTCATTTTTTTATAATTAATAAAAAGAGAAAAGAAAAGAAGGTGTAGATTGTGGATAAAAAGAAAAAAAGTTGAAATTACTTGAAGATTTCTTTAATAGTAAGACTTTTTGAATCTCAAATAATTATGCAACTTGATGAATTATTTTTTAATGATAAACTATAATAAAGCAATGGTTTATGCATCAGTAGATGGAGAAACAGAATCAATTAAATTAGATAATTATTTAAAATTATTGCCTGAAAGATGGGAGTCTCTTAATAGTTTATTTGATGAATTTCTAGATAAAGGGAAAGAAATAACATTATCAGAACTTTTAGTACAGAAAGATTTTATACTCTCTTGAACAATTTAAGAGCAATAAAAAAATCTCAAAAGAAAAATTAACTGGTCTTTTTTATTTTTATGACTGTTTTGTCGTTTAAAGATAATATTCGTCGTGTTTTTTCTTTGGGGAATAATTTTTATTTCTTTGTGTTTGTATTAGTTTTTGGAATTAATTTACTTGGATTAACAAAGGAAAAATTCCAACATCTGAAAAACTAATTGCAGGATCTACAACTCTGTTTATTTCAATTTTTGCTACCTACTTGATATTCGTTCTTTATGAATCAATTTCTCTTTTAATTAAAAAGAAAAAGATTTCTAAAATTGTGAAAGAAATCGATAAGTTACCATTTTATGAATTTAATATAGAAAACGTTAACAAAAATTGTTTCTAAAAAGACATCTCGTAACTTTTTACACTTCTTTTGATTATAGAATTTTAACTTGTAACGATTTATCTTTGGAATTAATTAATTTTAAATAAAAAAATAAACTCAAAACTCATTGAGTTTATTTTTTTGTTTTATGATACAATAAAAGAAGATAAAACTATTAATATTAAAGAAATCAAGTAGGTGAAAAAAATGAAAATAAAAAGTTGATGTTGAATCTGTATTCAATAGAGCAAATTCTATTTACAATTTGGTTCAAACTATGATTGTAGAAGAAGAAAACGGCTCTCTTAAAGAGTTTCAGGTGATTGTTTATCAAAAAGGATGATGGTGGTATTGAATTATTTTTTTGAAAGAGATAAAAAGCAAAAAGAATTCCCAGAATTGTTGGAAAAAAATCATTTTAAATCTACCTTCAGACAATGATCAAGTAGAAGAAATGATTCTTAATGGATTTTTGAATGGTGAAGAACTCCCTTCTGAACCAGACAAAGAAGAGTTTGTTAGCTTTTACAGAATTGAGAGAAATGGCTGAAAAATTATAATTTGGAAGTCTCTGTTTTTGAATCAAATTACAAAGAAAAATGAAATCATACTTTCAATGGTTTGTAGCTGTATCAACTTTTAGTTTTGGATTTGTTTTGCTTTTTTTCTTAGGATTTTTTAATACTCAATTTATGATTGTTTCTTTGATTAATTTAATTTTTATTCTATTCTTAGCTATCAGAAAGTTGTATCAATCAGCTAATTTTTTTATTGGTCTGCTGGATCTAAAGATTTTTGAATGTGAGTTTTTGTGATGTGTATGGAATCACAGCGGAATCTTTTAGGAATCAGAAAGATTTTTCAAATCCTTTGGGCAAAAACCATTTAATGTTCCAAAGCTTTTTTTCAAAAAGAGAACTGTTTTAAAAATGATTTTTAGTTAGAGTTTAAATTGAAAGTTTATGAGGTTTTTATTAAATGGGGCGTAGAAATTGTTGTTATGAAACAAAAACAGAAAAATTCTCTGTAGAGAAAGAATTAACCGATGATATGATGTCATTAATTGCATCTTTTTCTGGAAAAACTTTTATGGGATGCGATCAAAAATACTCAATCAGAATTTAAAAAGAATTGGTGGATAAATTGAGTGAATCTGAAAGCAATATAGATTTAACTAACATAATTGAAATGACAAATAGTATAGTAAGGAGGTAATTTTTGCTCAAGAAAAATTTTTACAATTATAACGCAATTGCATACAAGTTTGAATAAAGATTTGATAGATTATATAGATTTAACCTTACCATCTTATTCAAAGGCTGTTCAGGAAAGCTTTCATACTATTAAAAATAGTAAATCTTTTAATAAATCACATTATAATTCATACCTTCAACAAAAAGTATGACATAACTCAAAAAGAACTGCAAATTCAATTATTTCTGATGCTCAAGGTCGTTTAAATGCACTTATAGAGTTAAAAACGATATGAGCAAAAACAATTAAAATTAAAAAAATCTCAAATCTTGAAAAAGAACATTATTCCAAAATTGGTTCAAAAAGAAATAATAATTTAATCTTTTAAATTGTGGAGAGCGTGTATTGCTTATCAAACAACGAAACTTAAGATTAAAAATTGTTTCTAAAAAGAATAAATTAAATTGTTTAAAACAGAAGCTTTTTCAATATCACTTATCAAATAGAAAAACAAAAATTAAAACTTTGTTTTGGGACTAAAAGATTTATTAAAAAGAAATTATCAGAAGTTTAAACAGAAAAAGAGATGGTCAACTCATCTTTTGTTGGTTGCAAATCTGAGCCAGGATGTAATCAGCAACTACAACTTATTTTTAATCCTAAAAACAATCAATTTAAAATAAAATTGAGAAAAGATTTTGGATTTAAAAAGCAAATGGAAAAGATAAAATTGTAGAAGGTCAAGTTTATTTTAGAAATCATGAAAAATAAAATTATTTCTATTTTAAAAATAAGAATAGTCCATTAACTTATAAGATTATAAAAAAATAAAAAAATCGTTTTTTTATCTCTATTGCACTTTTGAAATCCAACTGAAAAAAAGAGGATTATTTAACTAGATCTAGTTATGGAACTATTGGATTAGATTTTTAATAAAGGTTTTGGTTACTTTATCTGAAACTAATAATTTTGGTGACTTGATAAATACAGATGTTTTTAGATATAGATTTCGTTCCGTAAAAAACAAAAACCGATTTACAAAAATAGCAAAACGAAGTTGTTCAATTATCTATAGAAAAGGGAAAAGGATTTGTGTATTGAAAACTTAAACTTTTACAAAAACAAAAAGTAAAACTGATTCCAAAATTGGAAACAAT